>Ga0255177_1000034_pt1 | contig 92543 bp, 114 predicted proteins | sample Atl_Atlam_RepB_8_2_FD_183641 | JGI IMG/M metagenome (GOLD analysis project Ga0255177, IMG submission 183641) | Freshwater microbial communities from Altamaha River, Georgia, United States - Atl_Atlam_RepB_8d | ecosystem: Environmental > Aquatic > Freshwater > River | place: USA: Georgia...
CAACAGGCATTGATGGAGAGGAGTTAGCTATTCTTGATGTCGATCATAAATCAATACTAATTTTTAATAACAAAGGTGGTTATGTTGGCAAATCAACTTTACCAAAAGATTTAAAACTGAGAGCGCAAAATCACTACAATGGCCTTGGTTATACAAATAACTTATTCTTTGTGTATAACGAATCTGAGGGTGAATTTGGGACATATTACGGATTTAAAATTTCCAGTAAATCCAAATAAAAAACGCACCCTTTAAGGGTGCGTTTTAGTTAAAGCTGTTTAAAAAAGTTATTTAATTGCAGCTGCAAGCTTTTCTGCTAAATTACCTGCAACTACGCCCAAGATACTAGAGATTAAAACAATAGCGACCGGATTACTTAAATCCATCGCAGCAACACTAGTCGCATTTGGAGCGAGCGTAAAAGCTGACGCAAAGCCTAAAACATTTATTCCAACATTTGAAACTTGGCTGACTTTTCCTGAAACCAATACAAGAATGAGAGCGGCTAAACCAACGCCTACTTCATCGCTCGCACCAATCACTGGCAAATCCATTCCCCCAATAATAATTGCTACTGAAGCAATGATCGCACCAAAAGTCATACCAATTACTGTTTTTTGCATTGCATCTGATTTACCAGCGAGTCCGGAACAGGCCCAAGCTATAAATCCAACTGGAATGCTAGTTGCAACAATACTTCCTAGATAATCGCCACTAAGAGCATTCCATACGGCTGCTAAAATACCAACACTGATTGCTACTGCTAATGATTTCGACATAACATCTCCTAAGTTAGTTGACTTTATATTCACATCAAAGAGCTATAGTACTTGAGCACTTAGTAATCAATTGCCCCTAGTCTTCCAGGCCATCGATTACTAACTACTTGCCGAATATTAACCCTTTTTTGTAATAAATACACCCCTAAATTGTAATTTTTTTGTAATAAATGCTTAACAAAAATAACTCAATTAAATCATGGAGTTATAAATAAAGAGATTGGGAGTTTAGAGATTTAATAAAGATTTAATTTCTGTAACTACTTGATTTTCATCAATTAACTTAGATTCTTGATCTAATCGACCTTGGAGCTCAACCTTTCCTTCTTTTAAATTGCGGTCTCCAATAACGATTCTATAAGGAATGCCTATTAATTCCATTTCGGCAAACATAATTCCTGGGCGCTCACCTCGATCATCAAGTAAAACATCGATGCCAATTTCTTTAAGGGCGTCATAAATTTTATGCGCCGAAGCTTTGACTTCAGCACTCTTGTCAAAACCTATTGGTGCAATCGCTACTTCAAAAGGTGCGATATTAATCGGGAAAATAATACCTTTATCATCGTGCGACTGCTCAATTGCCGCAGCTACAATCCTTGACACTCCAATACCATAACACCCCATCTCTAGAATTTGACTCTGGCCATTTTCATCTAGATATTCTGCTTTCATCGCCTTAGAGTACTTATTACCCAATTGGAAAATATGGCCCACCTCAATACCCCTGCATATCCGAAGTATGCCTTGCTTATCTGGACTCATATCACCCTCAACTACTTTTCTTAAGTCTGCAAAAAGTATTGGTTCTGAAAGGTCTCGCACAAAATTCACGCCCTTAAGGTGAAATTTAGGTTCATTTGCGCCACAAATAAAATCAGACAGAATTCCAACGGACTTATCTGCCAAAATTTTTATAGAGGATTTAACTCCAACTGGTCCAATAAATCCTGGAGGGCAATTAAGATTTGCTTTCACTTCCTCATCCGTTGCAAAACGGAAATGCTCAAAGCCTTTTACTTTGGATAATTTGACTTCGTTAAGCTCATGATCGCCTCGAAGAAGCACCAAGAAAAATTCATTCACTTCATTGGTTTGATTAATCAGCGCGATAGTTTTCACTGTCTTTTGAATTGGGGCGCTAATCAAATTGGCAACGTCTTCGCATGTCGTTTGTTTTGGTGTGTCAAATTTGACCATCGATTCTTGAGCATCTGGTCTTTTATCATTCTGAAGAATCGCCTCTGCTAATTCAATATTTGCCGCGTAATCAGAGACTGAACTGTATGCAATTGCATCCTCGCCAGAATCAGCTAAGACATGAAATTCATGTGAACCATCGCCTCCAATGGCGCCCGTATCTGCTTTCACTGCTCTAAACTGAAGACCTATTTTATTAAAAATGTTGGTATAGGCTTGATACATTGTCTCGTATGTTTCTTGTAATGAAGTTTTTGATGTATGGAAAGAATAAGCATCCTTCATTAAAAACTCGCGAGCGCGCATCACACCAAAACGAGGTCTTATCTCGTCCCTAAACTTCATCTGAATCTGATAAAAGTTAATAGGTAATTGCTTGTAGCTATTAATTTCTTTTCTTGCTATATCTGTGATGACTTCTTCATGCGTCGGACCAAAACAGAAATTTCGATCATGGCGATCTTTGATCTTTAGCATCTGAGGCCCAAATAAAGCCCATCGACCTGTCTCTTCCCATAGTTCAGAGGGTTGAATGGCTGGCATTAATAACTCTACCGCACCAGCTTTATTCATTTCATCTCTCACAATTGCTTCAATTTTTCTTAAAACTTTTAAGCCAAGCGGCATCCATGAATAAAGTCCTGAACCCAAGCGCTTAATAAAGCCTGCGCGAATCATAAGCTTATGACTGATAAGCTCTGCTTCTGAGGGTGCCTCCTTTAAGGTTGAAATGTAGAATTTTGATGCGAGCATTTATATTCTTTCTTAATTTAAAAAGCCTTAATTAAATCTAAAATGTTTTCCCAAACTAATTTTTTATCTTTTGGGTTTTTAAGCAAATGATTTATATCGAGCGTATGCTTAATGTTCAAAGTAGCATTATTAATCAAATCAATCGATTTGTATTCTTCAAAAAACTGATTATTTAATCCAAAAGCTAATACATACTTTGGCTTAGCACTTATTAATAACTCGCCTAACTGATATTTGGTAAGTCTTAATAAATGATTTTTTTGAAATGTATCAACACCTATCGACGTTGAAATAAATTTTGCAATATTTAAAAATAAGTCTTGAGCAGCATCTTCAGTTCCTGATAAAAATTTCTGACTCAAAAGCAACAAAGATTCTTCTGCATAATTTATTTTGAATCCAAAAAATAAATCAACATCTATAAATTTTGCAGTTTCTTTTGCAAGAACTTCATCATTAGCTTTGTCTTTTAATTTCCAGAGTGGAAATAATTCAAGCTCCTTTAAAATTCTTTTTTTGTAATCAGCATCCATCAAATCACAAGTCCCATTAATAAAGCGTCTTCCCGTCCTTCTTTGGCACGATAATAATCTTTTCTAATGCTCATTTCATTAAATCCATGTTTATCATACAAACGAATAGCAGCTTGATTGGAAACTCTCACTTCAAGATAAATCGTTTTTGAGCAAGCCAAATTTGCTCGATGAATAACTTCATTAAGTAAATGTGATCCATAGCCTTGCTTTTGCATGCTTTTTTTTATACTTATATTAAGGAGATGACACTCATCTAATACAAACATGATGACGGTATAGCCTATGATTTCGTCATTAAGTTTCATTATCAAACATGTGTGATTTGATTTTATTGAATCTAAAAAATTACCTCGCGTCCATGGATAAGCGTGAACTTCATTTTCAATCAATTCAATCGCGCTTAAATCATTCTCTTTAAATTCACTAAATTGCATTTATTGCTTTTCGCTCTTCGGTGGTATAGGCCACTTTATTTCTTAAGTAAATAGGCTCAGCATGAATTAACTCGAATATTTTATTTTTAATAAAAGGTATTGCGAGTTTTGAAATAGATTCGACCACTTCATAAGGGCCTTCTATAAGATCATCAATTTGTTGGCCAAAGTGATCTTTCATTTCTTGCCTATATGTTTCGATTGCATTGCCAATCAAGACCCAGCCTGATTCTTTAAGTTGGGGTAATTCATGTGGCTTATAAACACCTTCAAATATAGGCGCTGAAAATGTTTTATCTTCTTTTATATAAGCGCTGAAATATATCTCCCCCATTCTGGCATCAATAACACTAATCACTTTATTTTTACCAGAGCTATCAGCAAGTGCTAAAAGATTATTCACCCCAATAACTGGAATTGAGGCGCCATAACCTAATCCGTATGCAATCCCACAGGCAATTCTAATACCTGTAAATGAGCCTGGCCCTCTGCCAAATGCGATAGCATCAAGATCTTTTGTATTTAATTCATGTTCACTTAATAATTTATTTATTTCCGGCAAGACAATTTCTGAATGTGTCTGCCCAGCCTTGATATTAATCGAATAAAAATCTTCATGAATCTTCAAACCTAAAGACATATATTCGGTTGAGGTATCTAAGGACAAAATCTTCATAAATTAAATTTTTTCTAGAAATTGGATGACTTCTAAATCATTTCGAGTTCGAGCAAATGGAGGTAGACTCTGCCACATTCTTTTTCCATAAGCTTTATCAATAATTCTTGTATCGCATATGACAAGAACGCCCTTATCAAACTCATCTCGTATTAATCGACCGGCACCCTGTTTTAAAGTAATGACTGCATTAGGCAGCTGGTATTCCATAAAAGCATTTCCGCCACTTTGGTTGATTTTATCAATTCTCGCAGCCAGCACGGGATCTTCTGGCGAAAAAAATGGTAATTTATCTATCACGACTAATGACAAAGCATCTCCCTTCACATCTACGCCCTCCCAAAAACTTAAGGAGCCAATGAGAATTGCGTGGCCATGCTCTCTAAATTTATTTAAAAGATGATTTCTTGAGCCATCCCCTTGAAGGTAAATTGGATAATCCAATTGGTCTGTTTCAATTTTGTCTTGAAGTAATGTAAATATTTCCCGCATGGATTTTAATGTCGTACAAAGAATAAATGCTCTGCCTTTACTAGCTTTAATAAAAGGATAGATCTGATTCACGACTGCGAAATTAAAATTCTCGTGATTGGCATCCGGCATCGATTTAGGCACATAGAGCAAGGCTTTTTCAGCATAATTAAATGGGCTCTCTTTAGAAACCGAATCCGCATCCATCAAACCCAGCTGATTTTTGAAATGATCAAAGTTAGTTTTTACAGCCAGTGTTGCTGATGTAAAAATCCATGCAGTTGATTCATTATTAATATGTTTTGCAAACATATCAGCAATCGATAGGGGGGTATTATTAAGCTGCACAGACTGAGAATAAACTTCAAGCCACTTAATAGAGTTATTATCAGCATCCTGACGCCAAGCATCAAAACTCGAGAGTATTTCATGGGCATTATCAAAATACTTTTCAATCTCCGAATCTCTATCTTTATGATCTGCTAATAACTCAATTAATTTTTTGAGTTTTTCGATCAAGTCTTCGTAAGCAAAGTCAAATCGACTAAAAGAAGAAACTTTTTGATAAGGATATCGATTGGACTCTCTTGGGAATGCGAGCCTAAAATCTTTACTTGCTTTTTCTAAGTCATTTAAAATAGATTCGAAATCGAAAACATCTTTCAAATGTTTTAAATAAATCTGATAGCCATCTTGGACGATCTCAGTGATCTGACTGGTTGAAATATTCTTTCCATAAAAAATTGAAGCGATGTCTGGAATCTGGTGAGCTTCATCAAAAATGACCGTCGCAGCCTTTGGAAGAAGTTCAGATATGCCTTCCTCTTTCATATTAAGGTCGGCAAAAAATAAATGATGGTTGACGATAGTAACGTCCGCAGCTAAAGCTTTTTTTCTAGCGTTCATGACAAAACACTCTTTATAAAAACTACAGTCCTGTCCTAAACAATTTTCTTTGGTAGAAGTTACTTGTGGCCATATAGATGAGCTTTCTGGAATAGTATCCAATTCTGCTCTGTCGCCATCATCACTATACTTTGCATGTTGGTTCACAAGGTGCAAATAAGTTACATCTTCCTTATTCATAAAGGCGCCTTCAATCATGGCGTTTTCTAATCTTAAATGACATAAATAATTTGACCTGCCTTTGAGCATAGCTAGGCTTACTGGCACTTTTAATGCATCCCTAATCATAGGGATATCCTTAGTGAATAATTGATCCTGTAAATTTTTAGTTGCTGTAGAAATAATAATTTTGCCACCAGAGAGAAATGCAGGTACAAGATATGCAAAAGTTTTGCCAATACCCGTACCTGCCTCAACAATTAATTTTTTTTTATGTGTAATTGCTTCGTCAATTAAGATGGAGATATCGATCTGCTCTTGCCTCACTCGATATTCATCGATGCTATGCGAGAGATCGCCTTTTTCACTAAAAAATTGCGAAATAAATATTTCATTCATGATCATGAGATTATCGCATGCAGATGAAATTCGGATTTCACAAACCCCTTATAAATGGTAAAATCTATTAAATTTACTTATTTTCAAACTATGAATTTCAAAGCTTTACTCATTTTTTTAGTCCTCGCATTTTCCAGTCCATCCTGGGCTGAAGTTGATTCATCGAATTTAAGCGATCTAGACCCAACTTCACTTTCGGAAGTAACACCAGCAGCTGATCAGCAATGGAAAAGTGATATTTCTCGTATTATTGATAAAGCTTATGAGCTCACAGGCATTAAATATAAGTTGGGTGGTTCAAAACCAGAAACTGGTTTTGATTGCAGTCAATTTGTAAAATATGTCTTTGAACAAGCTTTAAATTTAAGTCTCCCTCCAAGCGCTAGATCCTTAAGCAAGGTCGGCGAAACGATTAAATTTGAAGACTTACAACCAGGTGATCTTGTATTCTTTAATACGCGTAAATCCAAGTTCTCTCATGTCGGTATCTACGTCGGAAACAATGAATTTATTCATGCGCCCCGAACAGGCAAAACTATTCGCATTGAAAGTCTTACTAAAAACTACTGGCTTAAAAGATTTAATGGTGCAACAAGAGTTGAGCCAGAAGAAACACTCTAAAGATCGGTATGGCCCAGATTTTTCTCTGGACTAATTTTATCTCGGATCAACTTTTTAATATCTTTAATATCAAGAAATCCTCCGAAGTCTGATCTGGAATAGATTTTCTCTTTATCCAAGAAAATTTCAAAAATACCGCCCGATTTAGGGGTTAATGTAACAGATAAAATTTCATCCTGAAAAGTCGTCAGTATTTCCTGCATCATCCATGAAGCTCGAGGAAGCCAACCACATTGCGTACAAAATTGAATCTCAATTTCATAAGTTTTAGATTTAGTTCCCATATTTATAGAGTTATTCTTAAAATATATTTATAAAAGCCTATTGATATAAGGCAAACAAAAAGACAGAATGCATTAATATTAAATAATTAATCCTTGTATAGCTTATTACGAAAGTCATTCATGCGCTCAAAAATCGAAAAATTTACCCTCATAGCATGTGGTGCTATTATCGGTGTTCTCATCAGTTTAAATTTACCTGTCTTTGCGGATAAGACTGAAAAAAATAATCTTCCTATTGATGAGCTTCGAACTTTTGCTGAAGTTTTTGGCAAGATTAAATCTGATTACGTAGAACCTGTAGAGGACAAAAAGCTTATTAATGAAGCACTCAATGGCATGCTGACCGGCCTTGATCCTCATTCTTCTTTTTTAAATGTCGAAGACTTTAAAGATTTGAATCAAGCAACCCAAGGTGAGTTTGGTGGTCTTGGTATTGAAGTTGGTATGGAGGATGGTTTTGTAAAAGTCATATCTCCTATTGAAGACAGTCCAGCTTATAAGGCCGGGTTAAAGAGTGGCGACCTTATTATGAAATTAGATGAAACTTCTACAAAAGGCTTAACACTTAATGACTCAGTTAAAAAAATGCGCGGTAAACCAGGAACTAGCATTGTGTTAACTGTATTAAGGAAAGGTGAAACAAAACCTTTAACTTTTAATCTAGTGCGTGCTGTAATCAAATCACAAAGCGTTAAAGGGAAACTAACTGAGCCCAATTACGCATACGTTCGTATTGCTCAATTCCAAGAACACACAGGTGAGGATTTAGCGAAGCTCCTAAAAAATCTTCGTCAACAAAATAAAACGCCTCTAAAAGGTATATTGCTTGATCTTAGAAATAATCCAGGCGGCTTATTAAATGCAGCTGTTGGCGTATCTGCAGCATTCTTGCCTAAAGGTGATTTAGTTGTTTATACAGAAGGTCGTGCGCAAGATTCAAAAATGCACTTAACTGCTGTGCCAGCAGATTATCTAAAAGGTGGTGGCAAGGATGATTATCTCAAAGATCTTCCTGAAGATATCAGAACAACACCTATGGCTGTTTTAGTAAATAATGGATCAGCATCGGCATCTGAAATTGTGGCGGGTGCGCTCCAAGATCATAAAAGAGCTTTAATTGTAGGTATGCAAAGCTTTGGTAAAGGCTCCGTTCAAAGTATTCTGCCTATGAACAACGGCACAGCAATCAAGATGACTACAGCGAGATACTTTACCCCTAACGGAAGATCCATTCAGGCAAAAGGTATTGTGCCTGACATTATCGTTGATGATGGAAGTGACCCTTCATTCATGACTAAAGAAGCAGATCTCACAAACCATCTTTCAAATCCAAAAGATGCTGATGCGAATACTCCATCTAAAGATAAGGATAGTAAACCTGTGACGCCGCCAGTCAAAAAACCTGAAGAAGAGAAAAAGAAAACTTCTGATACACCATCAGGTCCAATTGAGCCAGGCAGCAAAGCGGATAAGCAATTTCAAGAAGCAATGAATATCCTCAAAGGTCTTCAAATTATTCAAAACAAATGATTGATGACCTCATCATTGAATTTGATAAAGGCCTAAAGGTTTTATTTGCCAAACCTAAAGGCTCGAGACCAAGGCCCGATCTTCACATTAAAGATACTGAATTAACTCCGGAAGAAAAAAAACGCACAATCGAATTGATGCGCGTTAACCACGCAGGTGAAGTTTGTGCTCAAGCTTTATATAGTGGACAACTTCTTTTTAATCCCTTTGGTGAAGGGGCAGAGTCTTTAAAAGAAGCTTCCAAAGAAGAAATCGATCACCTTGATTGGTGCAACTCTAGAATCCATGAATTAGGTGGCAAAACAAGCCTTCTCAATCCTATCTGGTATACGGGCTCTTTCTTAATAGGATCTTTTGCAAGCGCCTTGGGTGAAAAATATAACCTAGGTTTTTTAGCTGAAACGGAACGACAAGTAACACAACATTTAACAGGCCACCTAAACAAAATTTCTAAAAAAGATCTTAAGACAAATAAAATATTAGAGGTAATGGCGGATGATGAAGAGCAACATGCAATCAAGGCAAAAAAACTCGGTGGTATTGAATTGCCTCATCAAGTCAAAAAAGTCATGTCATTAACATCAAAAGTGATGACAACACTTTCGGCAAAAATTTAATCAATGCAAACATTTAACGAGATTCTATTAACGCTCGACGATTCAGATCATATTGATCGCATCGAGATTTATAGAAATAATGTTTTGACAGGCACTATCGAAAATAAACCAGGAAGCCAAGGCTCCATAAAAGTCTATCAACATCTTTGGAAACTATTTGGTGCTATTACATTAGATGCTGCAATTGAAGGTCTTGACTTATATTCTGAACATACTGAAGACGCACAAAAAAATCCAGGCAAGCATCCAAACATTGATCGCCTTCTTTCCGTCATGGAAGATGAGCAACCACTCGATTTAAAAATTATAAAAAAATGATTTAATTATTTTTTTATAATTTTCACTAAGCTTATACCTATTAACATTGATATAACAAACAATAATGTTTGTAAATTACCAAATGCCAAAGATACAATTGCAGGGGCAGGACAAAAGCCTACCATACCCCAGCCTATTCCAAATAAAGCTGCACCTACTAACAGAGACAAATCAATGTCATTGCGCTTGGGTATTTCAAAATCTAAATTAAGTAATGTTTGATTTTTCTGTTTACCAAAACTAAATGCAAAAAAACTAATAAAGACTGCGGAAGCCATAACAAATAATAATGAAGGATCCCAATTTTCACCAAAAGTTAAAAATCCAATAATTTTTAATGGATTAGTCATTTGGGCGATGATTAGGCCTATGCCAAAAATGATACCCACCAATAAAGATATGATGGCGCTCATATCAGCATCTTTTGCATAACATATACCGTCATGAAGCCAAATAGGATAAATGTCATTGTTGCAATTAAAGATCTTAGGGAAAATCTAGCGATGCCGCATACTCCGTGACCACTCGTACAACCTGAGCCTAAACGACTGCCAAATCCCACCAATAAACCACCCGCAATAATTAATAGATTATTAGAGGTCATTTCAGTTAGTGGTATTGGCTTGAAGGTATTGCAGATAATGGGTGATATTAGAAGACCTATTATAAAAAATAATCGCCAATAATTTTGGCTAAGTCTGTGATTAAAAAGTTCGCCTAATATACCGCTGACACCTAGTACTTTCCCATTAAAAAGTAATAGTATTGAAACGGCGATACCAATCAACCCTCCACCAATAACTGATTGAATAATCATTTAGCTTGCTTTGGCCTGTTCAAAAGCTGTGAGTGTTTCAGCAGCATACATTAAAGATGGACCACCTCCCATATAAACTGCCATACCTAAAGTTTCAACAACTTCCTGTTGGGAAGCACCTAGCTTAGCTAAAGCTTGTGTATGAAAACCAATACAACCATCGCAATGTGATGCAATGCCTAATGCTAAAGCAATAAGTTCTTTTGTTTTTTTATCCAAAGCACCATCTTGCGTTGCCGCGTGGGCTAATAAACCGAATCCTTTCATAACATCAGGTGCTTGCGTTCTTAATTTAGCTAATGATTGATTGATATTGTGTGTAATTTCTTTGTATTGCTTTGTCATATATAATCCTTTTTAATGATTTATATGTTTATATTATATATAATTATATAATGTTACAAGTATTATTTTAAGGACTTCCGTATGGCTCAAAAAATTAACTTAAAGAAAATGATGTCTTCGGCTGATAAAGCTTGCAAACTAATGTCTGTCTTATCCAATAGAGATAGAATGATGCTTCTTTGTGAGATAAGTCAAGGTGAAAAGTGCGTTAGTGAACTAGAAGAAAGCTTACAAATACATCAGCCAACCCTGTCACAACAGCTGACAGTGTTAAGAACTGAAGGGTTAGTTAAAACGAGACGCGAAGGAAAACTTATTTACTACTCATCCGTAAGTCAAATAGCACAATCAATCATGGGTCTTTTATATGAACATTACTGTTCGAAATAAAATTGTTTTTATGCGTCCTCTTTAATTTCGAAATCGTGTGTAATTTCGACTGACTTAGATAACATAATCGATGCCGAACAATATTTTTCAGCAGATAATTTAATCGCACGGTCTATTTGATCTTTATCCAAGTCTTTACCTTTTAACACAAAATGAATATGGATCTTTGTGAAAACCTTAGGGGTTGTATCGGCCCTTTCAGCTTCAATTTCAGCATAACAATCAGTGATAGCTTGTCTTGATTTCTTTAGAATCGTTACAACATCAAATGATGTGCACCCCCCCATACCTATGAGAAGCATCTCCATGGGTCGCATACCTAGTTTTCTGCCCCCCAGTTCTTCAGGGCCATCAAGAATAACAGAATGGTTAGACTCAGATTCACCTATGAAACATACATTTTCGATCCATTTGACTCTAGCTTTCATTATTTAACTCCGAGCAACTCAACATCAAAAATTAAAGTAGCGTTCGGAGGAATTACACCACCAGCGCCTCGAGAACCATAACCCATATCTGGAGGAATGATGAGCGTTCTTTTACCATGAATTTTCATGCCATCCACCCCGTCATCCCAGCCTCGAATCACTTGACCAGCCCCTAAATTAAATACAAAAGGATCATTTCGATCTAGTGAGCTATCAAATTTTTTACCTTTACCATCTTTTTGATTCGGATCATATAACCAACCAGAGTAATGAACTGTCACAGCGAGGCCTTTTTCGGCTTGTCGTCCATTTCCTAAGACAGTATCTTTAATAATTAATGAAGTAATATTTTTTTCCAATTTTATTTCCTTTTGTGAGATTTGTGACTCAGCGAATGCCAAATCAACATTAAATAAAATGATGCTGAAAGCTAAAATAGATTTAATAATGTTTATATATCGCATATTAACACCCCCTCAGGTTCAATTAAGATAAGCCCATTCAATAAGATCATCTTGTATTTTAGATGATTCGTTTGCCTTAGGGTCATTCGCCATAAATACAAAAACTTTTATATCGTTATTTTTATCAAAAATATATCCTGCAATAGCACTCACATTTTGGATGCTACCGGTTTTTAAATAAGCATGCTTAGAAACAGATAATTTTTTTCCTCTATTTTTCAATGTACCGTCAATACCAATATTCGGAAGCGATGCAATAAATTCAGGCATATAAAGACTGCTATATGCTTTTTCTAATAAGAAAGACAAATCCTCTGCACTTATTTTCGCATTTCTTGAAAGTCCGGCACCATTATCCATCTCAAGAGAATCAAGCTTCAATTTTTGCTTTATCAAAAACTCTTTAGTAAATCTTCCCGCCTCATTTTCAGTGATTGGAGAGCCGTTATTTTCTGCCAGCATGGTGAGCGATAGATTTCTAGCAATTAGATTTTGGCTATATTTATTTATATCTCTCACGACAAGACTTAAAGGTCTTGATTGGTGCTCATATAGCTTATGTGTATCAGTATCCCTTTGATATATATTTTTAAAATTTCCCTCAATAATTCCCCCGTGCATTTTCCAAAGTTTTTCAAATAGCTCTTTAAATAAGCGATTGGCACTTAATATTGATAAATCAATATCTTTACTATCGCATGCTTTATCAAAGGCCCCATTGAATACAATCTCCGTTACATTAGATTTTGTTTCCACCTCATAACCAAGAGCATCCTTCCATTCGTTGCAACCTTGGTCCGAAAGTTTTAAACGATTAATGACTTTTAATGTTGGGATTTCAGGGAAAGTTTGTATATTAATTTTTTCATTGTCTATTGAAAAATTAAAATTGATTGTATTTTCATTCACAACGAAAGATTTTGGATTCACGTTATAAGCGCGATATTTTTTATCGTCAATAAGATCTTGATTTTGTAGTTCGCCAAAAAAACTTTCATCAATAATAATATCACCATGAATGTGTTGAATGCCCTGCTGTTTAACTCTTTCGATAATTTCTGAAAGATCTGCATAGGTGAGAGTGGGATCGCCATACCCTCGAATAATGAGGTCACCGTATAGATGTTTATTTTTTATATTGCCTTTATAAAGCACTTCCGTCTTCCACTGATACTGTGGGCCTAAGAGCTGTAGCCCGGCGTATGTCGTAACTAATTTCATAGCAGAGGCCGGATTGAAAGCTTTTTGTTCGTTATAACTAAAAACTTTGGCTCTTTTAGAAATATTTTTAATATAAAGAGAGTAATTACCTTTTGAAAGTTCTGAGCGATTAAGTATTTTATTTATTGTATCAATATTCGGATCCGCAAATACGGCATCCCACCATAAGAAAGAGATAAATAGCAGTATTCGCATGTTTATATGGATGACTGAATAACTTTGAAAGCAATATCAATCATAAAATCTACTTCATCATGATTAATAATATAAGGCGGCATGAAATAAATGGTATGTCCTATCGGTCTGATTAGAAGTCCACGATCGATAGCTTTTGTAGTTATTTTTTTAAGTACCACTTTTGTAACCCCCTGAAGGTCAAACGCCCATATCATTCCTATATTTCTTAAATTAGAAATAGGTAATATTGAGAACGTCTTCATGCGCTCTGAAATATAAGCTGAGGTTTTATAGTTTTGATTAATCACATCATGATTTTCAAAATAATTTAATGTGCCAAGTGCAGCGCTGCAAGCAAGTGGGTTACCGGTATAACTGTGTGAATGAAGAAAGCCTTTCTCTATCTTGTCTTCATAAAAGGCCATATAAATGTTATCCGTTGTTAACACAGCTGATAAAGGAAGATAGCCGCCGGTTAATCCTTTTGAAAGACAAATAAAATCAGGTTTTATATTTGCATGTTCAAATGCAAACATCTTACCTGTTCTTCCGAAACCTACTGCAATCTCATCGTCAATAAGATGAATATGATATTTAGTGCAAAGCTCTCTTGCTTTTGCTAAATAAATTGAATGATACATTCCCATCCCGGTTGCACATTGCACAAGGGGCTCTAAAATAAAAGCGGCTATATATTGATGATGATCTTCAAGATAACTTTCTAAATCTTGAATACATCTTACTGCATAGGATTCCGCTGTCTCACCTTTTTCTGCATAACGCCAATCGGGTGTTTTGATAGGATTATTTTTTTTTATTAATGAAGCATAATTTTTACGAAAGAGTTTAATATCTGTCACAGATAAAGCGCCAAGTGTTTCACCATGGTAACTATTTTCCAAATAGATTATTTTATTTTTTTTAGGTTGGCCTTTATTCTTCCAGTGATGCACGCTCATCTTAATAGCAATTTCAATCGCATTAGATCCATCACTGCCATAAAAAGCGTGGCTTAGATTTGTGAGGTTACTTAATTTTTCAGAAAGCTTTATAGCTGGCTCATGAGTTAAACCTGCGAGCATGACGTGCTCAACAAGATCAAGTTGATCTGTGATGTATTTTTTTATTTCGCTTTGATTGTGGCCGAACAAATTAACCCACCACGAACTAATTGCATCTAAATATTTTTTATCGTCATAGTCATAGAGCCAAATACCGTCGCCGCGCCTAATAGGGATGATAGATTGCGCCTGTTGAATTTTCATTTGCGTACATGGATTCCACAAACTTTTTAAGCTTCTATCAATGTAATACTGATTCTTCATATATTAAGGTGCTGGGTTCATATGAGTGAGATGAATAATTTCAATTTCATCTAACATCTCCTTAGAGAGTGTGATGCTATAGGCCTCAATATTTTCTTTGAGCTGATCAAGCGATGTCGCTCCTATGATGGTTGATGTAACAAACCACTGATGATAGACAAATGCCAAAGCCATCTCCGTTAAAGTCATGCCGTATTTTGTTGCTAATCTTTCGTATGCTCTTACAGCAGGGAAAACGTTCGGCTTGTCATATCTTTGCGCAAAGCCTTTGAAGAGTGTTACACGTCCTTTTGTATCAATTTTTTTTAAATACTTTCCAGTGAGGTGTCCAAAAGCTAACGGTGAATATGCTAAGAATCCAATTCTTTCTCGGTATAAAATTTCCGTCATACCAAACTCCACCCCTCTATTGATGAGGTTGTAACAATTTTGAATTGAAGCTATGAGAGGTAATTTTTTTTCTCTAGCAATACGAATAAATTCCATCACACCCCAAGATTGTTCATTTGAGATACCGATATATTTAATCTTCCCTTCTTGCACAAGTTTGCCCAATGCTTCTAGCTGTTCATGAATTGATACCCACTCTTTTAATTTTGAGCCTTCCATCTCGGCATTAGGATCAAATTTATATTGGCCAAACATAGGCACATTTCTTTCAGGCCAATGGAGTTGATATAGATCGATATAATCTGTTTGGAGTCTTTTTAAAGATCCTTCTACTGCCTCACGTAAATTTTTCTCATCGAAGGCTTGAGGTCCATTTCGAATCCAGTTAAGCGCTCTTCTTGGACCTGCAGCTTTAGTTGCTAAGACAACATCTTCCCTTTTTTGTTTTTTTAACCAACAACCCAGAATTATTTCGGTTTTCGTAAAAGTATTTTCTTTGGGTGGTACAGGATACATTTCGGCAGTATCAATAAAATTAATGCCGCTAGATATAGCCCAATCAAGCTGTAAAAATGCCTCGGATTCTGAATTTTGTTCTCCAAAGGTCATGGTGCCTAAGGTAATAGGTGAAATAAGTAAATCCGACTGTCCAAGCCTTCGATAATCTTTTTTTTCTATGTAATAGCTCATATAAAAATAATGTTTAAATTCATATATTTAATGAAATAACACTTGAAATTTTAGGCTTTCGTCCCTATTATTAGCACTCTATGACATTGAGTGCTAATCACTCGTGTTTTCGATTTTGTTTAATTTTCAAAGAATACACTATTAGGAGAATATGAAATGAAAATTCGCCCTTTACATGACCGCGTAATTGTAAAGCGTCTTGAAGAAGAACGTACAACAGCATCAGGTATTGTTATCCCTGACAGCGCAACAGAAAAACCAGACCAAGGCACAGTTCAAGCTGTAGGTAATGGAAAAATTCTCGAAGATGGCAGTGTTAAAAAACTAGACGTCAAAGTAGGTGACAAAGTTTTATTTGGAAAATACGCTGGCCAAGCCGTTAAAGTTGATGGTGAAGAGTTACTTGTGATGCGTGAAGAAGACATCATGGGCATTGTTGAATAAAGCCTTAAACATTCATTAATAAATATTTTGGAGAAATAAAAATGGCAGCAAAAGACGTAAGATTTGGTGACGACGTTCGCCAAAAGATGATTACCGGTGTAAACATTTTAGCAAACGCAGTGAAAGTTACACTTGGCCCTAAGGGAAGAAATGTTGTTTTAGAACGTTCATTCGGAGCACCTACAATCACTAAAGATGGTGTATCAGTTGCAAAAGAAATCGAACTTAAAGATAAGTTTGAAAATATGGGTGCTCAAATGGTTAAAGAAGTTGCATCTAAAACATCTGATATCGCAGGTGATGGAACAACCACTGCAACTGTATTAGCCCAAGCTATTATTCGCGAAGGCATGAAATCAGTCGCAGCAGGTATGAATCCTATGGATCTAAAAAGAGGTATCGATAAAGCTGTTGAGGGCGGGGTTGCTGAACTTAAAAAATTAAGTAAGCCATGTACAACAAGTAAGGAAATTGCTCAAGTAGGGTCTATTTCTGCCAACTCTGATCACTCTATTGGGCAAATCATTGCAGATGCAATGGATAAAGTAGGTAAAGAAGGTGTAATCACAGTAGAAGATGGATCAGGCCTAACAAACGAGCTTGATGTTGTGGAAGGGATGCAATTCGACCGTGGATACCTTTCACCGTACTTTATTAATAATGCAGATCGTCAAATTGCATTATTAGATAACCCATACGTTTTATTGCATGACAAAAAAATCTCTAACATCAGAGATCTGCTTCCAGCACTTGAACAAGTGGCTAAATCAAGCCGTCCTCTCCTTATTATCGCTGAAGATATTGAAGGGGAAGCTCTAGCGACTTTAGTAGTCAATAACATTCGTGGCATCTTAAAAACTGTCGCAGTCAAAGCCCCTGGTTTTGGTGACAGGAGAAAAGCAATGCTTGAGGATATTGCAATTCTAACTGGTGGTACAGTAATTTCAGATGAAGTAGGTTTGAAACTAGAAACGGTTAAAATTGAAGATTTAGGTCAAGCTAAAAGAATTGAAGTGGGCAAAGAAAATACCATTATCATCGATGGCACAGGTGACGAAAAAAATATTAAGTCACGTATTGCTCAAATCAAAACACAAATCGAAGAAGCGACAAGCGATTACGATAAAGAAAAACTTCAAGAGCGAGTTGCAAAACTTGCAGGCGGTGTTGCTGTAATTAAAGTAGGTGCAACGACCGAAATTGAAATGAAAGAAAAGAAAGCTCGTGTTGAAGATGCCCTTCATGCAACAAGAGCTGCTGTTGAAGAAGGTATCGTAGCTGGTGGCGGCGTTGCTTTAATAAGAGCTCGTGATGCAATTGCTAAAGTTAAAGGTGAAAATGCAGATCAAGAGGCAGGTATTCGAATCGTACTTCGCGCGGTTGAAGAGCCTTTAAGACAAATCGTTGCAAATGCTGGTGTAGAGCCATCAGTAGTAGTTAATAACGTAGTAGCTGGTAAAGGCAACTATGGTTTTAACGCTGCAAATGAAACTTATGGTGATATGGTTGAGATGGGTGTTTTAGATCCTACTAAAGTTACTCGCTCTGCATTACAACATGCAGCATCTATAGCTGGTCTTATGTTAACCACTGACTGTATGGTAGCTGAACTCCCCAAAGATGACGCTCCAGCAATGGGCGGAGGTGATATGGGTGGCATGGGCGGCATGGGCGGCATGGGCGGCATGATGTAACTCAAACGCATCAATAAAAAAAGACCTCTTAAGAGGTCTTTTTTTTAATCTTTTTTTTATCTTTCAATAATTTAGGATAGCATTACACCTCATGAATGCATCCCTTCCCAATCAAAATCAATTTAAAGATCTTAATGAAAAACAAATTGAAGCTGTCACACTTCAAAATGAATCTGCACTAATTTTAGCGGGCGCAGGAAGTGGTAAAACTAAAGTATTAACTTCTAGAATTTCATGGCTTATCCAAACAAATGTGGTGAGTCCTTTTGGACTTATTGCCGTAACATTTACCAACAAAGCTGCAAAGGAAATGTTACAAAGAATAACCATGCAACTCCCTATTAATACAAGAGGTATGTGGGTGGGTACATTCCATGGTTTATGCAATCGATTTCTTAAAACGCACGCAAGAGATGCTGACTTACCTGATACGTTTCAGATTCTAGATAGTCAGGATCAGTTATCTCTCATCAAGAGAACTATGAAAACCATGAATGTGGATGATGAGACTTATGCACCAAAGCAAGTACAGCACTATATTAATGGATGCAAAGATGAGGGATTAAGAGCTGCTCATGTGGACACTTACGACACACATTCAAAAAAATTAAATGAAATATATCTTGAATATGAAAAGCAATGTCAAAAAGAAGGCTTAGTTGATTTTGGTGAATTACTTTTAAGATGCTTTGAGCTTTTTGAAAAAAATGCGGCAATACGTCAACACTATCAAGATCGATTTAAACATATTCTGATTGACGAATTTCAAGACACAAGCGAACTTCAATATAAGTGGTTAAAACTTCTTGCGGGTAATAGTAGTTTTGTATTTGCTGTAGGTGACGATGATCAATCTATCTATAGTTTTAGAGGTGCAAGAGTTGGAAATATGAAAGATATGGAAAGAGACTTTCATGTTAAGCAAATTATTAAGCTCGAACAAAACTACAGATCTAAAAGTAATATCCTTAATACAGCAAATGCCATTATTGATCACAATAAAAATAGATTGGGTAAGAACCTCTGGACTTCAGCTGGAGAAGGTGACCCTATTAGAATATATACCGGCCATACCGATATTGATGAAGCTAAATTTATTGTAGATGAAATCAAAATGCTTCATAGAGAGGGTGTCCCACTTAATCATATTGCTATACTTTATAGAAGCAATGCTCAGTCTCGCATTCTTGAACACAATATTTTTTCATCTAATTTACCTTATCGTGTCTATGGTGGGTTGCGTTTCTTTGAACGTGCCGAAATTAAACACGCTATAGCCTATCTAAGACTCATTGCAAATAAAAATGATGATAGCGCTTTTTTAAGAATTGTAAATTTTCCAACGCGAGGTATCGGTAGTCGATCATTAGAAAGCCTTCAAGATATTTCTAAGCGCGATAACTGCAGTTTATGGGATGCCGCACAGAGATCATCAGATCACATGCCTTCAATCAAAAAAGGTATACCTTACTTCATCCATCTCATAAAACATATTGAAAGTGGTTTTGAAGGGCTAGCGCTTCCTCAAATGATTGATCTTATTATCAATGAATCAGGACTTAAAGATCACTATACCAATGAAAAAGATGGTCTTGATAGAGTCTCCAACTTAAATGAATTAGTTTCTGCTGCAGCAACTTTTCTAAATAATGATAACAATGATTCTTTAAACCCACTGGGAGATTTTTTAAATTATTCTGCTTTAGAAAGTGGTGATATGCAAGCCAGTGAAGGTTCAGATGCAATCCAGCTCATGACGATTCACTCATCGAAAGGCTTAGAATTTGACGTAGTATTTATTTCTGGTCTCGAAGAAGGTTTATGTCCTCACGAACAAAGTTTGTTCGAATCTAAAGGTCTTGAAGAAGAAAGAAGGCTAATGTATGTTGCTGTCACAAGAGCTCGTTCAAAATTATATTTAAGCTATGCGCTATCTAGAATGCTTCATGGCCAAACAAGATATGGAATGCCTTCAAGATTCTTAGAAGAAATTCCTGAGAATCTTATTAAAAACATTAATACTATTAATTTTAAAAATAATGTGGATCAAATTGAGGAGAATTATTCGCAACCTACTCAGCAGCAGCATACTTGGCGTATTGGTGATTCTGTCATGCATGAAAAATTTGGCCAAGGAACTGTTCTGGGCTATGAGGGTAATTCCGATGACTTAAGGATTCAAATTAAATTTAATAAAGCAGGCACAAAATGGCTTGCGATGGAATACGCAAAACTCTTTAAACGCTAATAGCTTCTGGCGGATTTAAAAATATCTCGGTAACTGATATATTGAAACGCAAACATCACCGATGTAATTACAAGTAATGCAAAGAAAATAATCGCACCCATCAATGAAGGTCCTATTGAAGGAAAGAATGAAGCTAGAGACCCGATCAATACCCCACACGACAACATAAATAATATCGCTGTTGTTGAAAAAATAAGCCATGAAAGACCTAATGGCGCAATATACATTAAGCATCCTGCAATACTTGATTTGATCGATTTAAAGAGTGAGTAATGGTTATAAACGATTAGCATCGGCGAAAACCAAGTCGCCATAAGCAATGGAAGTAAAAGTAAGATTAATTTTCCTATCATTGGTACAAAATTGTTGATTACACTGACCAGCTCATTATTATTTTCTGATAGTTTAATAAATTCTTGCATTTCAGAATTTAAGACGATTGTCACTAAACCAGCATAAGTTAAACAGATCAGGCCAAGTGTTAATAACGTGGCCAGCTTAGGTTTAATTTTTTCATATACTGCTAAAAATTTTTCAGCCTTATTCTTGTCATGAATTTTGTAAAAGTTCACTGCGAATACTAAAAATATTGGCCAAATCAAAATAGATGCAATTGAAAAAACTTGAACCATAGGCATTGAAGGCAACAACATAAAAATAAAGAGGTAAGCTAAGCTCAGCATCAACGATTGATTAGGTGTTTTTTTAAAGAGCGTAAAACTTTCTTTATTCCAACGAATAGAATCTCGGAATGTAATTTTTTTCATATTAATTGACCTTAAAATTTATGAACTAATGCGTTGTTTTAAAATTTTCTTAAAATGATTTGGGTCTTTTGTATAGGTAAGCTCGCCTTCTTCTTCATGGTAAAAATCGTTGAGCCTAGAAACCCAAAATCTTAGAGCCGCCAATCTCAGCATATCATTCCAAGCTTTATCTTCATCATCATTAAATGATCTTATCTTTTTATAGGCATCTAAGAAAGCACTCAATCTCGCTTTATCAAAAGAACCATCATCATTCACACACCAATCATTGACAGCAATTGCCACATCTAAAACAAGATAATCTGTGCATGCATAATAGAAATCTATAAAGCCTGTTACCTCATTATTTAAAAAGAGTACGTTGTCCCTAAATAAATCTCCATGAATCGTAGATATAGGGAGTTTATAATTTTGTTTTTCTTGATAAAGAATTTCTTCTTTTAATAATTGACTCTCATCTTGGGGTAATGAATCAAATAAAGAGTTAGCTGTTTTTTTAATCCAGTTAAGATCTCTTGTGTTTTGATGTTGAGCTTCAAAATTAGCTGATTTCACATGGAGCTCCGCCAAACTTTTACCCACGGCCATGCAATGATTGACTTCAGGCTTTGTAAGCTCTTTACCCTTTAAGCATGTCACGATTAAAGCAGGTTTATTTTTTAAAATGCTTAAAGCTGTACCATTTTTTTTAAAAATTGGCCTAGGACATAAAAACGAATGCTCTGCTAAATGAGTCATAAGGTCTACAAAATATGGGAGGTCTTCTATTGTATTTTTTTCAAAGAGGGTTAATACAAAACGATCATGCGCTGTCATCAAAAAATAGTTGGTATTCGTGATGCCAGATTTTATGCCTTGATAATCAGTAAGATCATCTAAAGCATAATCTTGAAGCCAGATTTTTAATTCTTCAATATTAACTGATGTGTAGACGGACATAAAAAAAAGGGCCTAAAAGCCCTTTCAAAAAAAATTTAGAATCTAAATATTACCCATTTAGGCACTGTCAGAGGTTGACTAGGGCCGTCATATTTTGCCCAACCACCGTCTTGATCTTCCTTCAATAAATAATAAGCAGGGCCGCCGGCAGCGGGAGTAACTTTCATCATATAAAGCTCACCATTAATACGGTATTCCTCAACAGTATCTCCACCTTTTTTTGTGATAGTAATTTGAGGCTCATCTACAACATCACTTTCAAAATTCTTGGGCGGCGGCTTCACTTCTTCTAATGGCTCGAGTTTTTTTTCAGCCATGACATTTAAACTCGCAAAAGCGATTGCAAGTAAAAAAACTTTGATTATGTTTTGTATTTTCATAGACAAGATTCTAGCAAAAAACCTATAGTTGGTATGGTTTATTTGACAATTTATAAGTAAAGCTGGGCTTTTCGTTCCGCCGGCGTTAGCGTAAAACCAATTGATTCATAATGATTAAATATTGCATCCACTATCTCTTTGGGCTCCTCAAGAATTTGAATCAAATCCAAATCTTTCTCTTGCGCCATACCCTCTTTTACAATCTTGTCTTTTAACCAGCCTAGCAAACCAGACCAGAACTCTTTGCCTACTAAAATAATAGGGATTTTTCTTGATTTACCTGTTTGAATAAGTGTAATTACTTCCATTAATTCATCTAAAGTTCCAAATCCTCCGGGCAAAACCACGTATGCTGAGGCGTACTTAATAAACATCACTTTACGCATAAAGAAATATTTAAAATTAATTGAAATATCTTGGTACTCATTCGGCTTTTGTTCATGAGGTAAATTGATATTAAGGCCAATGCTAGGGCCTTTGCCCAGAGAGGCTCCTTTATTAACGGCTTCCATAAGGCCAGGACCGCCGCCAGAAATTACGCTAAAACCTGCATTGGATAACGCCTCTGCTATATCAACAGTGAGTTTGTAGTAAGGATGGTTCTCACTCACCCTTGCACTTCCAAACACAGATACAGCTGGGGTTATTTTTTTAAGTTTTTCGGTAGCGCCAACAAATTCTGACATAATTTCAAATGCATACCAGGATTCACTTTCATTATGGGTTTCATCAAACAATTCTGGGCCGTTAAATTTAGGTATCTTTTTATCTGCTGACATAAAAACTTTCAAAGTTAAACAATGAAAACACTATTATTGGTCGATGGCTCTTCTTATCTCTATCGGGCATTTCACGGATTGCCTGATCTTCGAAACAGTCGCCAAGAACCTACCGGGGCTATTTACGGTGTCTTAAATATGCTCCGAAAACTTCATAAAGAGTTTCCTTCTGATTATAGCGCTTGCGTTTTTGATGCAAAAGGAAAAACTTTCAGAAATGATCTTTACCCCGAGTATAAGGCTAATCGCTCAGCGATGCCTGATGACTTAAGAGCTCAAATCCAACCACTCCATGAAGCAATTACTGCGATGGGCTGGCCTATTATTATTCAAGAAGGTGTTGAGGCCGATGATGTAATTGGCACGTTATGCAAAGAAGCTACCCAACATCAATTTAATGTCATTGTTTCTACAGGCGACAAAGATTTAGCTCAGCTTGTAAATGATCATGTCACTTTAATTAATACGATGACGAATGAAAAACTCGATATCGAAGGCGTCAAAAATAAATTTGGATTAATGCCGAGCCAAATTATTGATTATCTAACGCTTATTGGAGATACATCAGACAATGTACCCGGTGTTGAAAAAGTAGGTCCAAAAACTGCATTGAAATGGCTTAATGAATATCAAACGCTCGACAATATCATCACTCATGCTTCTCAATTCTCAGGGGTAGTGGGTGAAAACTTAAGAAAAGCACTCAATTGGATTCCTAAAGCTAAAGATCTTATAACAATTCGATGTGATTTAGATATCGATAAAAATTGGAACAACTTAAAACCTAAAGAACAAGACACATCCGCGTTAGAAAACTTATACCAACGGTTTGAGTTTAAGAATTGGCTTAATGAAATAAAAGAAGGTAGTCCTCAAGTAATTTCTCCAAATAAAAATAGCGAAGAAAAAGTTTCTATTCAATCGCCAAGTCATTTTATTTCTAAAATTAAATACGACACAATATTTGAAGAAACTTTGTTGCATATATGGCTAGAAAAAATTAAAGAAAAAAAATGTGTATGTATCGATACGGAGACAAATTCACTCGACCCAATGCAAGCAAAAATTGTAGGTATATCAATGTCAGTGACTCCAGGGGAAGCCGCTTACATTCCTTTATCGCATGATTATCCTGGCGTACCTCAACAGTTTTCTCTCAATGCTGTATTGGATTTACTAAAGCCTATATTAGAAGATGAAAAAATAGAAAAAATTGGGCAAAACATAAAATATGATGCGCATGTTTTTTTAAATCATAATATACATCTTAAAGGTATTAAGCACGATACGATGCTGCAAAGCTATGTAACAGAAAGTCATCAAAGTCATGGCATGGATAATTTAAGCCTTAGACATTTAGGTCATACCTGCATAAGTTATGAAGAAGTTGCGGGCAAAGGAGTAAATCAACTGAAATTTAATGAAGTTGATATTGATGTGGCTTCTCATTATTCGTGTGAAGATGCCGACATTACATTGCAATTAAATCAATTTTTTAATCCTGCGATTGAAAATGATGCGCCACTAAAATTCATTTATGAAGATATTGAAATGCCCATAGCTGAAGTTCTTTTAAAGATTGAAAGAAATGGTGTGCTTATAGATGAAAAAAAATTGAATGAACAAAGCCATGAAATTGGTAAAAAAATTCTGCTACTTGAAGAAGAAGCTTATCAATTAGCGGGGCAACCTTTTAACCTCGCATCACCCAAACAGTTACAAGATATTTTATTTAACAAATTAGGTATAAAGTCTTTGAAAAAAACACCTTCGGGAGCACACTCTACCGATGAAGATGTTTTGCAAGAATTAGCTCTTGATTATCCTTTACCTAAACTACTACTTGAACATCGAAGTTTATCTAAACTTAAATCAACTTACACAGATAAACTTCCAAAAATGATTAATCCTAATTCTGGACGTATTCATACCAGCTACAACCAAGCGGTCGCAATTACAGGACGTCTTGCAAGTTCAGATCCTAATTTACAAAATATCCCTATCAGAACATTAGAGGGTAGAAAAATAAGAGAAGCATTTATTGCAAACGAGGGGTCATCTATTTTATCTGCAGACTACTCACAAATCGAACTAAGAATTATGGCTCACTTATCTCAAGATATAAGACTGCTTGATGCATTCAAGAACAATGAAGATATTCATAAATCCACAGCAGCTGAAATCTTTGGATGTGATCTTAATAGTGTCTCACAGGAACAAAGGCGTTATGCCAAAGTCATTAATTTTGGTTTGATTTATGGAATGAGTGTTTTTGGTTTATCGAAATCACTGGGTATTGAACGCAGCGCCGCCTCAAATTATATAGAAACTTATTTTGCCCGATATCCTGGTGTTAAAAAATACATGGAAGATGCAAAATTATTTGCTAAAGATAAAGGTTATGTAGAAACATTTTTTGGAAGGCGATTATGGATTCCAGAAATTAATGGTTCAAATGGTATTAGAAGAGCTGCGGCTGAGAGAGCGGCAATCAATGCGCCTATGCAAGGTACTGCAGCCGACCTCATTAAATTAGCAATGATTGCCGTTGATCAATGGCTTTCTAAAAATGTACATTTAAAAACAAAAATGATTATGCAAGTACACGATGAGCTTGTATTTGAAGTACCCCAAAATGAAATTGAAATATTACAAAAAGAATTACCTCGCTTAATGGAGGGTGTTGCAAAACTAGATATTCCTCTTATCGTCGATATTGGTGTTGGACTTAACTGGGATGCGGCACATTAAAATGGAATTTGGCGCTTTGATTATCGGCGATGAAATTTTATCTGGCAAAAGACAAGATAAACATTTCGAATATTTAAAAAAAACGTTAAAAAAATATGGGCTTTCTTTGTCTTGGGTGAAATATATTCAAGATGATTCGAAAGAGATTATTCAATCTATTAAAGAATCCATAAAACCGAATACATTGGTTTTCTCTTTTGGAGGTATTGGTGCAACTCCAGATGACTTTACAAGACAAGCTGCAGCCAAAGCTTTTGATCTTCAATTAACGAGAAATAATGAAGCCGTAATGCTCATTGAAGAACAGTTTGGTGAAGGAGCTTATCCTAAAAGGGTATTAATGGCAGATATTCCACAAAACGCATTATTAATTCCAAATGAAATTAATAAAATACCTGGATTTAAAATTAAGAATCATCATTTTTTGCCGGGCTTTCCAGAAATGGCATGGCCGATGGTTGAATGGGTTCTTAATACGCACTACCAGGAATTATTAAATCAAAATGATTTCGTCGAAGCTTCAATTTGGATTAATGATGTGAGTGAAAGTAAATTAATTGATTTAATGAATGAAATTGTAAAAAAATATCCAGAAATTAAACTTTTTAGTCTGCCAAAATTAACCCCAGTAAAGACTATAGAGCTTGGCGTTAAAGGCCCATCAAAATTAGTTAACGAAGCCATATTAGAAATACAAGTCAAAATAACGAATTTAGGCTATGCATGGCATAAGTAATTTGAAGTCTTCACTTTTATAAAAAGTCATTTGCCTATAAAATAGGCAACTTTCCCTAAGTAAATATTAAGACAGTGCAAATAGGTTCCATTTCCATTAAAAATAATCTCGTAGTCGCTCCCATGGCAGGCGTTACAGACCGTCCTTTCCGTCAACTTTGTAAAAAATTTGGCGCTGGCATGGCGGTAAGTGAAATGGTGACATCAAACTCACTTTTATACGGCAGCCAAAAAACACTTCGTCGCGCCAATCACGAAGGTGAAGTAGATCCAATCTCAGTTCAAATAGCTGGCGCTGACCCAAAAATGATGGCTGAAGCAGCTCAGTTTAATGTGGATCATGGCGCTCAAATTATTGATATCAATATGGGCTGTCCTGCAAAAAAAATATGTAATGTTATGGCAGGATCAGCGCTTCTCAAAGATGAGCCGCTTGTCCAAAAAATATTATCTTCTGTGGTTAAATCTGTAGATGTTCCTGTCACATTAAAAATAAGAACTGGTTGGGACATTCAAAATCGTAATGCTAAAGAAATTGCAAAAATTGCCGAAGATATTGGTATTAAAGCACTAGCTATTCATGGCAGAACTAGAGCTTGTTTGTACATGGGTGATGCTGAATATGACACCATCGCTGAAGTAAAACAGTCAGTCAAAATTCCTGTTATCGCTAATGGTGATATCACTTCACCAGAAAAAGCTAAATTTGTTTTAGATTACACGGGTGTAGATGGGGTAATGATCGGAAGAGCAGCCCAAGGCAAACCTTGGATTTTTAGAGAAATTGATCACTTTCTTAAAACAGGAAAACATTTAGATAACCCATCTACTGATGAAATCAAAAATATTACGATTGCTCATGTGAATGAGCTTTATGATTTTTATGGTGAAAATGCAGGATTAAAAATTGCTAGAAAGCATATTTCTTGGTACACAAAAGGATTAAAAAATTCTGCGAATTTTAGACACCATATGAACACAATTGAATTAATCGACGAACAAATTAAAACGATCGAAGATTATTTTAATTTTCTTGCAATTGAATCTCCATATATAAAATACGAAGAAGAAATGTTGGTAGCTTAATGGAAAAGAAAACAGATATCCCGGATTGTATAAACGAATCTCTAGATCAATACTTCAAAGACCTAAACGGCGAACACCCAACGAATGTTTACGATATGGTCATTGGTATAGTAGAGAAACCTCTATTAACTTATATTATGGGCATTTCAAAAGGCAACCAAAGCAAAGCTGCAGAAATTCTTGGTCTTAATAGGAACACACTCAGAAAAAAACTAAAACAACATAAGATTGATATCTAGTCATGATTAAAATAAAAAGAGCTCTTATAAGCGTATCAGACAAAAAAGGCATTATCGATTTCGCAAAGACGCTAATTAAGTTTAACGTTGAAATTTTATCTACTGGAGGTACTGCAAAATTATTTGCTGACAATAATATTCCTGTCATAGAGGTGAGTGATTATACAGGCTTCCCTGAAATGCTTGATGGGAGAGTAAAAACACTTCACCCGAAGATACATGGCGGCATCCTTGGAAAAAGAGATGATGAAAAACATCTACAAACAATGATTAAGTCTGATATTCCTTTAATTGATTTGGTGGTCGTGAACTTATATCCATTCGAAGCAACCATATCCAAAGAAAATTGTCCGCTCTCTGAAGCTATTGAAAATATTGATATCGGTGGTCCAGCAATGATTAGATCGTCGGCTAAAAATTATAATGGTGTAGCTGTGGTCACTGATGCCTCGGATTATAAAATGATTGAAGATACCCTTAAACAGAATAATGGCGCACTTAATCTGGAATGCAGATTTAATTTAGCTAAAAAAGCTTTTGAACATACTGCAAAGTATGATTCAGCCATTTCAAATTATCTTAATGGGTTAGATACGAATAAAAATGTAACTTACCCTAATAAACTTAATCTTTCATTTAACAAAAAAATGGATTTACGTTACGGGGAAAATCCGCATCAAACTGCATCTTTCTATGTTGATGAAATAGCTAATAAAGGTTCATTGGCAAGCTTTAAACAATTACAGGGTAAAGAGCTTTCATACAATAACTTAAATGATGCAGATACAGCATGGGAGTGTGTTAAAAGCTTTAAGCTTCCTTCTTGTGTCATCGTAAAACATGCAAATCCTTGTGGTGTAGGCTCTTCTGAAGACTTATTAAACGCTTATAAAAAAGCATTTTCAACTGATACAACTTCTGCATTTGGAGGCATTATTGCTTGTAATACAACACTAGACAAAAATACTGCATCTCAAATTATTACCCAATTTGTAGAAGTTGTAATTGCCCCATCATACGATCCTGAGTCACTTAAAATATTTGAATCAAAACCAAACATCAGATTGTTAGAAGTTACATTGGATAACAAGTTTAATGCTTTTGAATTAAAAAAAATTGGTGGCGGTTTATTAGTTCAATCGCCAGATAATTTCAATATCGATATAAATCATTGCAAAATAGTTTCTAAACTTAAACCTAACGAGGAGCAAATGGCTGATATGCTTTTTGCTTGGCGTGTCGCTAAATATGTCAAATCAAATGCAATTGTATTTTGTAAAAATAATCAAACTCTAGGTATTGGCGCAGGCCAAATGAGTAGAGTAGATAGCACTAAGATTGCTTCCATAAAAGCTCAAAATGCTAATCTTGATTTGACAAATTCAGTGGTAGCTTCTGACGCGTTCTTCCCTTTTAGAGATGGTATTGATGTACTAGCGGCGGCTGGTGCTAAATGCGTAATTCAGCCTGGAGGAAGCTTAAGAGATGAAGAAGTCATCTCTGCTGCCGATGAATTAGGTCTTGTGATGTTATTTACTGGATATCGTCACTTTAGGCATTAATTTATGAAAGTTCTAGTCATTGGAAGTGGCGGCAGAGAACATGCGATGGCATGGAAACTTTCTCAAAGCAAAAAAGTAAATTCAGTTTTTATTGCCCCAGGTAATGGTGGAACTCACCTCAATCCAAAATTCAAAAATATTAATCTAATTGATATTAATCTTCTTGCAGATTTCGCAATTGAAGAAAAAATTGACCTTACTGTCATTGGCCCAGAACTCCCCCTTTCAAAGGGAATTGTTGATTTATTTCGATCTAAACATCTAAATATTTTTGGGCCCACTCAAAAAGCTGCCCAACTTGAAAGCTCTAAAGATTATGCTAAAGACTTCATGTATAGGCACAGCATTCCTACTGCAAAATATAAAACATTTAAACTACCTAATGAAGCTCATCGCTATATTGATATGCTAGGCGCACCTATTGTAATTAAAGCAGATGGATTAGCTTCTGGAAAAGGTGTTATCGTTGCCATGACAGAAAAAGAAGCTCATGATGCAATCGACTTTATGCTTGTAGATAATAAATTTGGTGATGCTGGAGCCAAGGTTGTTATTGAAGAATTTCTTGAAGGTGAAGAAGCTAGCTTTATGGTGATATGTGACGGGAAAACAATTCTGCCGCTCGCTTCAAGCCAAGACCATAAAAGGCTCTTAGATGCTGACCTGGGTCCCAACACAGGTGGGATGGGAGCATACTCACCCGCGCCTGTGGTTACTGAAGAAGTTTATTCCAAAGTGATGAAAGAAATTATCCATCCTACTATTGATGGCATGGCTAAAGATGGCATTCCATTTACTGGATTCCTTTATGCAGGTTTAATGATTACTAAAAAAGGTGACATAAAAACATTAGAGTTCAATTGTCGAATGGGCGATCCTGAAACACAACCCATTCTCATGAGATTCAAAAGTGATTTGTTTGAAGTGTTATACAAAGCATCGCTTGGACAACTTGATTCAACAAAAATTGAATGGGATAAAAGAACAGCACTGGCAGTCGTTTTAGCATCGGCAGGCTATCCTGAAGCTCCAAAATTAAATGATGAAATTCATATTGAAGATCATCTCATTCCTGACAGTTATATTTTTCATGCTGGTACAGTCTACAAAGACAACAAACTCCTGACTTCAGGTGGAAGAGTTTTAGCTGTTACGGCACTTGGTAACTCTGTCAAAGAAGCCCGAGCAAGAGCTTATGAAGCTATCAGTTCTGTCAAATTCGATGGCGCTCAATATCGAAAAGATATAGGCTTTAGAGCATTAAATAACAATTAAATTGGCCAATCAACGCTTAATTCGATATCTAAAAAAAGGTGGTGTTATCGCCTATCCTACCGAATCTTGTTTTGGATTGGGGTGTGACCCAAAAAATAAACGTGCAATAGAAAAAATCTTGTATTTAAAAAAACGGCCTAGATCAAAGGGTTTTATTTTAATTAGTTCCAAGATAGATTTTTTAAAAATATATATGCAAGATTTTTCAACTACGGAGAAAAAAGAAATGATGGCTAAATGGCCCGGCCCTCATACTTGGTTGGTTCCTGCATCTGACTTCTGTCCACCTTGGCTTAGGGGTGGAAGTCAAAATATTGCTATAAGACTCCCCAAAGTTAATAGCACTTTAAATTTATTAAACTCAATTAACTTTCCAATCACTTCAACAAGTGCTAACTTAAGTCATAAAAAATCTATCAAGACTCTTAGAGCATGTAAAAATCTTTTTAAAAATGAAGTAAAAATTATTAATGGAAGAATTGGTGCTGAAAAAAAACCTACAACCATTCAAGATTTTGTTAGTAAAAAAATAATTAGAAAATAATATGATCAATACAAATATAGTTTATGAGTACTTTAATAACCTTCAAACAAATATTGTTGAAACACTTCAGATTGTTGATGGAAAAAACTTTGTTAATGATTCATGGCAACGAAAAGAAGGTGGTGGTGGTACTTCTTGCCTTTTAGAAAATGGGAATGTATTTGAGAGAGCTGGTGTTGGATTTTCACATGTTTTAGGTGAGAAGTTGCCTCGCTCAGCAAGCGTTGCTCACCCTGAAGCGGCAGATAGAAAATGGGAAGCAATGGGACTTTCACTTGTATTACATCCAAAAAACCCTTACGCGCCGACAGTGCATATGAATGTCAGATTTTTTATTGCAAAAAAATTAGGTCTTGATGATATTTGGTGGTTTGGCGGTGGTATGGATTTAACGCCTTATTATGGATTCGAGGAAGATGCAATTCATTTTCACCAAACACTCAAAACAATGCTTGATCCCTACGATAAAAAACTTTATCCAGAGTTTAAAAAAAATTGTGATGAATACTTTTTTCTAAAACATCGTAATGAACCCAGAGGTATTGGTGGTATTTTTTATGATGATTTTAATCAGTTAGGTTTTGATAAATCTTTTAGTTTAAACAAATCAGTAGGCGATGTTTTTTTAAATGCTTATCTACCTATTCTTCAGAGAAGAAAGGATAACCATTACACAGAGAAAGAAAGAGACTTTCAACTCTATAGACGTGGCCGTTATGTAGAATTTAATTTAATATTTGATCGTGGCACTTTGTTTGGTTTGCAATCTAATGGGCGAACTGAATCAATTTTAATGTCGATGCCACCATTAGTTCAATGGAAATATGATTGGAAACCAGAAGCAGGAAGCAAAGAGGAAAAATTATACGAATATTTTTTAACAAATAAAGATTGGCTAGGTCATGAATAATCTATTTGCAAAAATTTTAAGAAAAAAACATATTAACCATAAACATCCGGCTGATCTAAAAAAATGTTTGAGTGCACTAGATTTAACACTTCTTGGTATTGGTTGCATCATCGGTACAGGTATATTCGTGTTAACTGGTATTGCAGCAGCAAATCAAGCAGGTCCAGCAGTGATTTTATCTTTTATAGTTTCAGGCTTTGCATGTGCTTTCGCGGCATTGGCTTATGCAGAACTTTCGTCATCGATTGGCGGTTGCGGAAGTGCGTATGGTTATAGTTACGTTGCATTTGGAGAATTTTTCGCATGGATTATCGGTTGGATTCTTCTCATGGAATATGGCATGTCAATTGCGGCAGTTGCTAATGGATGGTCTGGGTATTTTAATAATGCGCTCACCGCTATAGGTATCGGGCTTCCAGAATCATTATCAAAAGCACCATCATTAGGCGGCATAGTAAATCTTCCAGCAATGGTCATTATTTTAATCATTATGTCTTTACTCATCATAGGTGCAAAACAAAGTGCTAAATTTAATGCTGCAATGGTTTTTATTAAACTCCTAACTATTACATTATTTATTTCGGTCGCTATGTTTAATGTCAATCCAACAAATTGGCATCCTTTTATGCCTTATGGATGGTTTGAAACATTACCTGATGGAAAAACTGTAGGTGTTCTTGCAGGGGCCTCATTAGTATTTTTTGCCTACGTTGGTTTCGATGCGGTCTCAACTGCTGCTGAGGAAGCAATCAATCCTCAAAGAGATCTACCTAGAGGTATTATTTTTTCACTCGCTATTTGTACAGTGATATACATTATCGTATCGTTATTACTTACTGGCGTTGTGCCATACCAAGAGCTTAATGTATCTTCCCCTGTAGCTTATGCACTTCAAAAGATAGGCTTTCAAGGCGCTTCTGCAGTTGTAGCTACTGGGGTTATCACTGGCCTTACAACAGTAATGCTTGTTCTTTATTATGCTTTAACAAGAATTATTTTTGCGATGAGTAGGGATGGATTATTACCGCATACTTTAAGTGAAGTGAATAAAACTACCAATACCCCTGTGAGAGTTATCGTTTTCTGTGGTCTTATCATCTCATTAATTGCGGGCTTTATACCGCTCGGCACATTAGCTGAAATTGTTAATATTGGAACGTTAGCAGCTTTTGTGATTGTTTCATTAGGTGTAATTTTTATAAGAAAACTTCACACAAACAATAAAGCCACATTTAAAAATAAATGGCATCCACTTATTCCTGTCCTAGGAATTTTTTCATGTAGCGCTTTAATGTTTTTCTTACCGGCTGAAACTTGGATAAGATTTTTAATCTGGGTATTAATTGGTATTATTTTCTACTTTATTTACTCAATAAAACATAGCCATCTAAATAAAAAACCGGCCTAAGCCGGTTTTTTATTATGTTTCTACTAGATTAAAGAGAAAGAACCCATTGAACGATTGTTTTAATGTCTTCATCCTTAACTTGCGGGCTATTTGCTGGCATTGGAACTGGCCCCCAAACACCGCTACCGCCTGCTTTAACTTTAGCGATTAATTTTGCTTCTGCGCCTTTGTCATTTTTATATTTAGCAGCAACCTCTTTATAAGCTGGTCCAACCACTTTATTTTGAATGCTATGACAAGCTAAACACCCACTTTTTTGAGCCAATGCTTCAGCAGCTTTAGCATCAGCAGCTTGAGCTTGATTAGCCACAAACGCACCAACAATTGCAATACTTAAAAATACTGATTTCATATTATTTCTACCCTTAAATTGATTTTGCGATAGTTATGATACTCCTAAAGTGATTTAAATTAAAAGTAATTTAAATAAAATTAAGCCACTAATATTCTTGAACTAAATACTCAGCTATTAGGTTATGAGACTGATTTGGATAAACCATAACACTATTTTCGAGAGCATTAACACTCTCTACACAGATCATTTTTTTCCATTCATGTTCAGCACCCATATCAACCATAGTTTTTACCTTTTTATCCCAGGGCGTCCAAATAACAGTTGATTCACTATTTTGCTTTTGAACAGTGATTTTTCTATTAAACCCTTCATCATGAATCACACACGTATCGCTTGTATTTAAATAAACTCTATCGAACTCAGCGTCAAATTTAATTTGATCTTCTTGAGTAAATTTTTTATATCCCCTAACTTTGTCAGAATAGATTTTATTTTCTAACCCCGTCACTTTAATATTTTCTATATCACTTACTTGAAAATAAGTGTGATATCCCTCACCAATCAAAAAAGGCTGTTCAGAAAGATTTGTTGTTTTGAGGTCCAGATGAATTGAATTGCCAATTATGATAGAAAGTTCTAAATTAAATTGATAAGAAAGCTGCCTATTCACTTCAGGAGTTGGAAGCATCACCAATGTAACTTTGGTTGCCCCATTTTCTAAATCAATAACTTCATTAATGCGCCATGGAATGACTCTAGCAAATCCATGCGGACAAAAACTTCCATCAGTAGGGTGTGCGCCAAACCAAGGCCAACATATAGGTACGCCACCTCGAATAGATCTTCCATGCATATATCTCGCGTTGCTTGAAAGCCAAAATACTTCATTTTTTATATTATGCGGCCTCCACTGCATGACATGCGCTCCCTGCAAGGCAATTTTTGCTGAAGCTAGCTCATTATTGATTGTGATAAATTTTAATCCAATTTCATTTTGCGTAATCTTATAGCTTTGAGCAGCTGATATATTTTTTTCACTTATCATTTTAAAAATTAAATTTCCTCTAACTTTGAAATATCTCGAATAGCACCTTTATCTGCACTTGTCGTCATTAACGAATATGCTTTTAATGCTTGAGATACTTTTCTTTCTCTTGGTTTTGGTTTCCAACCATTTTTTCCTTTAGCATTCATCTTATTTTTTCTTTGTATAAGTGACGAATCATCAATCATTAAATTAATTGTTCTATTTGGAATATCGATTTCAATTTGATCGTTTTCTTCAATCAGCGCAATCTCTCCTTGTTCCGCAGCCTCAGGTGATACATGTCCAATGCTTAATCCTGATGTTCCGCCGGAAAATCTGCCATCAGTTAAAAGCGCACAAACTTTACCAAGATCTTTTGCCTTTAAATAAGTTGTGGGGTAAAGCATTTCCTGCATTCCAGGGCCGCCTCTTGGTCCTTCATATATGATTACAACAATATCGCCAGCGACAATCTTGTCTCCTAAAATAGCCGCTACAGCCTCATCTTGAGATTCAAAAACGCGCGCACGTCCATTAAATTTCAATATACTTTCGTCAACGCCCGCTGTTTTAACGATGCAACCATTACGAGCAATATTTCCAAAAAGTACTGCAAGGCCTCCATCTTGGCTATATGCATTTTGTTTGTTACGGATACATCCACCAGATCTATCATCATCTAAAGTTGGATAAAGCATGCTCTGGCTAAATGCTATCGTTGTCGGTATTCCTCCTGGCGCAGCACGATAAAAATTTTTTACTTCCTCATCTTTCGTTGTGACAATATCCCAATGATCTATTGCTTCGCCTAAATTTTTAGAGTGTACTGTCGAAACATCTCTATGAATTAATGATGCTCGATCAAGCTCTCCTAAAATGCCCATCACACCCCCAGCTCTATGAACATCTTCCATATGAAATTTAGCAGTAGCAGGCGCCACTTTTGCTAAACAAGGAACTTTTCTTGAAATGCGATCTATATCCTTCATCGTGAAATTTACTTTAGCTTCGTTGGCAGCAGCCAGTAAGTGAAGAACGGTGTTTGTAGAGCCTCCCATTGAGACATCTAAGCTCATTGCATTTTCAAAAGCTTTAAAATTTGCAATATTTCTAGGTAAGATACTTTCATCATCTTGCTCATAATATCGTTTTGCTAATTCAACAATTAGTTTTCCGGCATTTTGAAATAACTTTTTTCTAGCCGCATGTGTGGCTAAAGTGCTGCCATTGCCGGGCAAGCTTAATCCTAGGGCTTCTGTAAGACAGTTCATTGAATTTGCTGTGAACATTCCTGAACATGAACCACAAGTTGGACAAGCAGATCGTTCAATTTCATCAGAATTTTTATCAGAAACTCTTGTGTCGGCTCCCGCCACTATCGCATCCACTAAATCTAATTTCTTAACTTCATTATTCCAACTAACCTTACCAGCTTCCATAGGGCCGCCTGATACAAAAACTACAGGAATATTAATTCTAAGCGCAGCCATGAGCATACCCGGCGTTATCTTGTCGCAGTTCGATATACAAACTAAGGCATCTGCACAGTGAGCATTTACCATATACTCAACGCTATCGGCAATAAGGTCGCGGCTTGGAAGGCTATATAGCATGCCGTCATGACCCATAGCTATCCCATCATCCACTGCAATGGTATTAAATTCTTTCGCAACACCGCCATGTTTTTCAATTTCTCTTGCTACAAGCTGTCCTAGATCTTTTAAATGAACATGTCCCGGAACAAATTGAGTAAATGAATTACAAACTGCAATAATTGGTTTTGTAAAATCTTCGTCCTTCATACCTGTGGCTCGCCATAGTGCGCGAGCACCAGCTTGGTTTCTTCCATGCGTTGTCGTTTTAGAGCGATATGCGGGCATAATGACCTCTTACAATTTCAATCAATTTAAGTAATTATTTTAACTTATAATGACAACAAACTTATGCTTATTCATCCCCAAATAGACCCAGTAGCACTTAATCTTGGGCCGTTTCAAATTCATTGGTACGGAATCATGTATCTTTTTGCTTTTATAGGATTTCTTCAGTTAGGCAAAGTTCAAATCAGAACTCGTCCATGGCTATCCTGGAATGAAAAAATGTTAGATGATGCTTTTTTTTATGGGGCTATCGGTGTTATTGCAGGCGGTCGATTAGGTTATGTCTTATTTTATCAACTGCAATATTATTTGCAGGAGCCAGATGAAATTATTGCGTTATGGAAAGGCGGAATGTCATTTCATGGCGGATTTTTAGGTGTAGTGATTGCCATGGTTCTCTTGGCTAAAAAATATAAAATATCACTACTCTCAATTTTAGATTTCATTGCTCCTTTGGTTCCCTTAGGACTTGCTTTTGGTCGCATTGGAAATTTTATAAATGCAGAGCTATGGGGAAGACCTACCCAAATCTTCTGGGGCATGATTTTTCCTAATGTAGACGATATTCCAAGACACCCATCTCAACTATACGAAAGCTTCTTTGAAGGTTTAGTTCTCTTTGTAGTGCTTTGGGTTTATTCAAAACAAAAAAGAGGTAAAGGTCAAATAGCCGCTTTATTTTTAATACTATACGGAACATTTAGATTTTTAATTGAGTATACAAGAGAGCCTGATTCGTTCTTAGGCTTGCTCATCTTTAATCTTTCGATGGGGCAATGGTTATCCATTCCTATGTTCTTAGCTGGTATTTATCTTTTTAAGAAAAACTAACAACAGCGTTTTATACCGCTCCATTTTTTATCAAGTGTAGCTTGATAAAATCTTTGCTTACTCATCAATTTATGTTTTTTTGAACATTGCTTATGGTTTATGAGATATAAATCATATAGATCATCTCCCGAGATTCTGCGAACGAATTGATATATTGATTTAATTGCTTTTACCATAGCTTATTAATTCTTTTTGAAAAATGAAATTCTTAACATATCAACAACAACTGTCCACAAAATAATTAATAAGAATAAAGTAATAAAAGCATCTAATTTTTGATTAAAAATTAATTGGTATGTAATAGAAATTTTACTATCTTCAATGAGTCCGGTATTTATTTTTTCTGTCAGATCTCTTGCTGCCGCAATAAATCCAACTCTAATATCTTGACTAAATATTTTTTGATAAGCAGCTGTCGTCGTTACAATAATGAGCCAAAATAATGGTAGTCCTGTAACCCAAGCGTATTTTAATTTATTTGATTTTATAAGAATGCCAGTACCCACAGATAATGCAATTGCTGCAAGCATCTGATTTGCGATACCAAACAAAGGCCATAAAATATTTACGCCACCATTTGGATCTATGACGCCAATATATAAAAAATATCCCCAGCAACTTACAACAATTGCACTACTTATAATAATAGATGGCATCCATGAAGTTTGACCAAATTTTGGATAAATGTTGCCAATCATATCTTGCAACATAAACCTTCCAACACGAGTGCCAGCATCCAGCGTAGTAAGAATAAATATGGCCTCAAACATGATGGCAAAGTGATACCACATCGCTAATAAATTTGTACCAAAAGCTTTACCAAATATATTTGCCATACCTACTGCTAGTGAAGGGGCGCCACCCGTTCTCGCGAATAAGGAGGTTTCACCCATATTTTTTGCAAGTAATTCCATTTCTTCGACTGTAACTTTAAATCCCCATGTATTAATTTTTTGAATTGCACCTGCAGCCTCTGCCCCAACAACACCTATAGGGCTATTGATTGCAAAAAAGACTCCTGGCTCTAAAACTGTTGCAGCTATCAAAGCCATAATAGCTACAAATGACTCTAGAAGCATCGCGCCATAACCTATCATAGGAATATATTTTTCATTTTCTAATAATTTAGGTGTTGTACCCGAAGCAATTAAGGAATGGAATCCAGAAATTGATCCACAGGCGATGGTTATAAAAACAAAAGGAAATATACTGCCTCCAAAAATGGGTCCTGTGCCACTCGTGAATTGCGTTAATGCTGGCATTTTGATTTCTGGCTGCAAAGTCATAATTGCAACAGCTAAAACAATCACTGTGCCCAATTTTACAAATGTAGATAGATAATCTCTCGGGGCTAGCAATAGCCAGACTGGAAGGACTGCAGCTGCAAAACCATAAAAAATAACGACCCATGCCAGTGTTAAGCTGTCATGATCAAAATAGGTCCTAAATGTTTGCGAATGATCAATCATTCCTCCAGCAAAAACAGCCAAAAGCAATAATCCAAATCCAATTAACGATGCTTCAAGCACTCTTCCTGATCTGATAGATCGCAAATAAATACCAATAAAAATTGCTATCGGTATAGTTGCAGCAACTGTTGATGTTGCCCAAGGACTGTGTTTCATAGCATTCACAACCACCAAACCTAAAACGGCAATCAAAATTACCATGATTAAAAAAGTGCCGATTAATGAGGCGGTACCACCGATTGCACCAATTTCATCCCTAGCCATCTGCCCTAGACTTTTACCATTACGCCTCATTGAAAAAAAAAGTGTAGTCATATCTTGCACTGCGCCACCTATCACAGCACCTATAAGTATCCAAAGCATTCCGGGAAGATACCCAAACTGTGCTGCTAATGTAGGACCGACTAGCGGTCCCGGCCCAGCAATCGCAGCAAAGTGATGGCCAAATACAATCCATTTATCTGTAGGAATAAAGTCTTTGTCATTTCTAAGTCTTAAAGCTGGTGTTTTTCTATGCTCATCAATCACTAAAACTTTTGCTGCGATCCAACTTGCATAAAATCTATAAGCAATCATATAAATACATACGGCAGCAGTAATAAACCAAACTGCATTGATACTCTCATGACGGCTCAATGCAATTGTAGAAAATGCAAGAGCTCCCAACAAAGCCACTAAAATCCAAACTATATTTTTTAAATATTTTTTTATCATGATGTTTTCGAATTAGATCTCTAAATTAATTTATTGGCTTATATATCTTTGATATACTTGACTCCCATTTATTCTTTAATTATATGCAATTACTAAAAATTAAAAAAACTAAATTCATTTTGACCGTGTAAATCTTAACTTGGCATCTCATAAAATTATTCTTGGTGTTACTGGAGGTATAGCTGCTTATAAAGCCGCTGAATTAACTCGCCTTCTCATTAAAAATGATTGTGATGTTCAAGTTGTGATGACTGAGTCTGCTTGTCATTTCATAACTCCGCTAACGTTCCAAGCTCTATCTGGCAAAGAAGTACTTACAAGTTTATGGAAAAACAATACCAACAATGGTATGTCGCATATAGAACTATCAAGAAATTATGACCTCATAATTATCGCTCCTGCCAGCGCTAATTTCCTAGCAAAATTAACGCATGGTCTTGCTGACGATCTTTTATCCTCTTTATGTTTAGCGAGAACTTGTCCAATTGCTGTAGCCCCTGCTATGAATGTTCATATGTGGAACAATGAAGCTACTCAGCGTAATGTTTCTCAGCTGAAGAAAGATGGCGTCTTATTTTTTGGTCCCGACTCAGGAGAACAAGCTTGTGGCGATATAGGGCTTGGAAGAATGATGGATGCTGAAGAAATATTTGAATCAATTCAAAATCATCTCACCCCAAAAATACTTAATAATAAAAAATTGTTAATAACTTCTGGCGGCACGATTGAAATGATAGATGATGTGCGAGGCATTACAAACCTTAGTTCAGGGAATATGGGAGCTGCTATCGCCAATACAGCTGCGTCTATGGGTGCGTCCGTCACTTTAGTCACATCAACACATCAAAATTTTTCAGAAAATATAAAAGTCATACATGCAAGCAACGCCGACTCGATGCATCAAGCAGTTCTTGATCATATCAACAATCAAGATATTTTTATTAGTGTCGCAGCTGTTTCTGATTACAAGCCAAAAGAAAAATTTATAGGTAAATTAAAAAAAGGTGATTCAGATATGACGCTTCAACTCACCCCTACAATCGATATTCTTAAAGAGATTGGATTATCTAATAATAAAATCTTTAAAGTAGGCTTTGCAGCTGAAAATGAAAACCTCATTGAGAACGCACAAAAAAAAATGAAGGCGAAAAATTTAGATTTAATTGTGGCAAATTTAATTCATGACTCTATGGGTCTTGAGGATACAAAGATTTCAATAATTGATAAAAACAAAGTTATTGATGTACCAAAATCAAATAAAATAGTTGCAGCTAAAGCTATTTTGAAAGAGATAGCTCATCGAATACATTCGGATAAATAATATGGATCTAGTCATTGATTTTAAAATTTTGGATAAACGTATTCAGGAAATGCTACCTAATTATGCATCACCAGGCTCAGCAGGTCTCGATCTTCGTGCATGCACTGAGCATGTCCAAACGATTAATCCTGGCGAAACCTTTCTTATACCCACTGGTATTTCTATCTTTATTAAAGACCCTGCTTATGCAGCCCTTATTCTTCCCAGATCTGGTTTGGGTCACAAACACGGGATTGTTTTAGGTAACTTGGTGGGTCTGATTGATTCAGATTACCAAGGTCAATTGCTAGTTTCTTGCTGGAATCGCGGCGACAACCCCTTTCTGCTCAATCCTATGGAGCGTATCGCCCAGCTTGTGATTGTCCCAGTTATCCAGGCCAAATTTAACCTCGTAGACGAATATCCAGAGACTGAGCGAGGCGAAGGCGGCTTTGGAAGTACGGGGAAAAACTAACGAATTCACTTGAAAAGACAGTGGGTTATGTGGTTTAATAGCAGTCTTTTTCGAAATTATTGTAACAAATAAAGGATTTAAATTATGGCTCGCGTATGTCAATTAACCGGCAAAAAACCAATGTCAGGAAACAACGTATCTCACGCCAATAACAAGACCAAAAGACGCTTTTTACCTAATTTACAAAACCGTAAATTTTGGGTTGAAACTGAGAATCGTTGGGTTTCAATGAGAATTACTAATGCTGCGCTAAGAACGATAGACAAGCTAGGTATTGATGCTATTGTTAAAAAAATGCGTGCAGCTGGCCAAAAAATTTAAGGAATATATATGCGTGAAAAAATCAAATTAGAATCTAGTGCCGGTACTGGGCATTTCTATACAACAACAAAAAATAAAAGAACGATGCCTGACAAAATGGAAATCAAAAAATTTGATCCTGTTGTCAGAAAACACGTTGTATACAAAGAAGCTAAAATCAAATAATTTTTAAGCTTTAAATCAAACAATAAAAAAGCCAGCTAAAGCTGGCTTTTTTATTTATAAGAGAATACTTTATTACTCTGCAACTACCTCTTCTTTGGGCGCTGGTGTCGAAACCTCAACAATAGGTCTATCTACAAGCTCAACAAAGGCCATAGGCGCATTATCTCCGTCTCGGAAACCACATTTCAATATTCTTAAATAGCCGCCTTTTCTTGTGTTATATCTTGGGCCTAACTCAGCAAATAATTTAGTCACAATGTCTCTATCTCTTAAGCGACTAAAAGCTAATCGTCTATTAGATAAAGTTGCATTTTTTGCTAATGTAATAAGAGGTTCAGCTACTTTTCTTAGCTCTTTAGCTTTAGGTAATGTAGTTTTAATAATCTCATTTTTCAACAAGGAGGTAGCCATATTTCTCAACATTGCTTGTCGATGACTGCTCGTTCTGTTTAGTTTTCTATGACCATTTGCGTGACGCATACTCTTACCCTCAAATTTTTCTTATTTAATAATTACGCTTTTTCTAAACCTGCTGGAGGCCAATTTTCTAGCTTCATACCTAAAGTTAAACCTTTAGAAGCAAGAACATCTTTAATCTCATTAAGTGATTTTCTTCCAAGATTTGGAGCCTTTAAAAGTTCATTTTCACTTCGTTGAATTAAATCGCCAATGTAATAAATATTTTCTGCTTTTAAACAATTTGCTGATCTTACAGTGAGCTCTAGATCATCAACGGGTCTTAATAAAACCGGGTCAACTTGAGGTGCTTGTTTAACTTCGACTTCAGTTAGAGCGCTTTCTAAGTTAGCAAATACAGAAAGTTGTCCCATTAAAATTCGAGCAGCATCTCGAATTGCTTGTTCAGCATCAATAACACCATTAGTTTCAACGTCCATGATTAATTTGTCTAAGTCTGTTCTTTGTTCTACGCGCGCGCTCTCAACAAAATAACTTACTTTATTGATTGGGCTAAAAGAAGCATCTACCATGATAAAACCTAAAGTTTTATCTTCTTGGTTTGATTTTCTTCTTGCTGGAACAGGCTGATATCCTCTACCCATCTCAACCTTAACTTCTAAATTTAATTTTCCGCCTTTTGTAAGATGCGCAATTAAATGATTCGGATTAATAATTTCAGCGTCATGGTTTATTTCAAAATCAGCAGCTGTTACTGGACCTTCAGTAGTTTTATTTAACGTGAGAATTGTCTCAGATTTACTATGAAGCTTTAATGCAACGCCTTTCAAATTCAAAAGAATATCAACTACGTCTTCTTGCACACCATCTAAAGTTGAATATTCATGAACTACGCCATCAATTTTCACCTCGGTAATTGCATAGCCAGGAATTGAGGACAATAAAACACGTCTTAATGCATTACCTAAAGTAAAGCCAAAACCTCTCTCCATAGGCTCAAGAGTGACGCGAGCTCTTACTGGGTTTATAACTTCAACATTTACAATTCTTGGTTTTAAATATTCTGTAGGACTATTTTGCATTATGTATCCTTATCAATAATTCTTATTTAATTATTTTGAATAGAGTTCAACAACGAGTGATTCATTGATTGTTGTAGGTAAATCATCACGTAGTGGTTTGTTTTTGAATGTACCTTTAAGGCCTTTTACATCAACCTCAATCCACTCTGGAAAACCTCTCTGCTCTGCGGCTTCAATCGAACCTTTAATTCTTAATTGTTGCTTAGATGCTTCTGCAACTGAGAGCACATCGCCTGGCTTCACTTGATAGGAAGGGATATTTACTCTTTGACCATTTACTAAAAGACTGTTATGTCTTACGATTTGTCTAGCTTCTGTGCGCGAAGCGCCAATACCCATACGATAAGCAACGTTATCTAATCTGCATTCTAAAAGCTGTAAAAGATTTTCGCCGGTAATCCCTTTTTTTCTTTCCGCTTCAGCATAGTAACTTCTAAATTGCGCTTCTAAGATTCCATAAATTCTTCTGAGTTTTTGTTTTTCTCTTAATTGAACGCCGTAATCTGATAAACGACTTGCTCTTCTTTGCCCATGCTGGCCAGGAGGAAAATTACGCTTTTCAATAGCACATTTGTCAGTAAAACATTTTTCGCCTTTAAGAAAAAGTTTTTCGCCTTCTCTTCTACATTGACGACATTTAGGATCTAGATTTCTTGCCAAAATAACTCTCCTGTTTCAATGAGCAATTCAATGCTCAACTTATTAAATTCTTCTTTTCTTTGGTGGACGGCAACCATTGTGTGGAACTGGCGTCACATCTTGAATGCTTGTGATTTTAAATCCTGCAGCATTAAGAGCTCGCACTGCAGATTCTCTTCCAGGGCCTGGTCCTTTAATTTTTACTTCAAGATTTTTTACACCACACTCTTGAGCTGCTTTACCTGCTGCTTCAGCAGCAACTTGGGCTGCAAAAGGTGTACTTTTTCTTGAGCCCTTAAATCCAGCACCGCCAGATGTTGCCCAAGATAATGCATTACCTTGTCTGTCTGTAATTGTGATGATTGTGTTATTGAAAGATGCGTGAACGTGAGCTATACCTTCTGCTACGTTTTTCTTAACTTTCTTTTTTACACGAACATTAGCTTTTGTTGCCATAAATAATCCTTAAACCTTTTTTATTTAGCCTGTTTAATTGCTTTAACAGGGCCTTTTCTTGTTCTTGCATTCGTTTTAGTTCTTTGACCTCTTACTGGAAGACCTCTTCTGTGTCTTACACCTCGATAACAACCAAGATCCATTAATCGTTTAATATTCATTGTGACTTCTCTTCGTAAGTCACCTTCAACCTTAATTTTTGCTACTTGATCACGAAGCTTTTCTACGTCAGCATCGTTCAAATCTTTTAATTTAGCAGTCGCAATGATTCCCGCCGCAACACAGATTTTCTTTGCGGTATTTCTTCCAATGCCATAAATTGCTGTCAAAGCAATTTCTGCATGTTGATGATCGGGTACATTTACCCCAGCAATACGAGCCATAACTTACTCCAAAAAAAATGGCAAATTAAATAAAAAGCCTTATATTTTAACAGGTTGTTGAATTTTTAACAATTAACAACCTACCCTTATCCTTGTCGTTGCTTGTGTCGAGGATCTGAGCAAATTACTCTCACAACACCTCTTCTTCTGACAACTTTACAGTTTCGGCATAATGTTTTTACGGATGCACGAACTCTCATTTTTATACCTCTTAAATTTTAATTAATATTACTTATTTAACCCTGAACGTAATTCTTGCTCTGGTTAAATCATAAGGTGTCATTTCTACAGTCACCTTATCGCCTGGAAGAATACGAATATAATTCATACGCATTTTTCCTGAAATATAACCTAATACAACATGGTCATTTTCTAACTTAACTCTAAAAGTTGCATTTGGAAGATTTTCTATAATCTCCCCTTGCATCTCAATTGTGTCTTCTTTTGCCATTGATTAAAGGTTATCTAAGCGCATTAGCGCCACCTTTAAAGTTAGCTTTTTTAAGCAATCCCTCATACTGATATGACATCAGATGAGATTGAACCTGGGTCATAAAATCCATCGTTACGACTACAATAATCAATAACGATGTACCTCCAAAATAAAAAGGAACATTAAACTTAAGTATTAAAAACTCTGGCAATAAACACACGAGCGTTATGTACACAGCACCTACTAAAGTTAATCTACCCATAATCTGGTCGATATATTTTGCAGTTTGTTCTCCCGGTCTAATCCCAGGAACAAACGCACCACCTTTTTTCAAGTTATCTGCTGTTTCCTTTGGATTAAAAACCAAAGCAGTATAAAAAAAGCAGAAAAACACTATCGCTAAAGCGAATAGAAAAATATAAATCGGTTGTCCTGGTGAAATTGCAGCTCCAATATCCTTTAGCCACAACATCTTTTCACTAGATCCAAACCATCCAGCCAAAGTCGCTGGAAATAAAATAATACTTGACGCAAAAATAGGTGGGATTACACCCGCCATATTCAATTTCAAAGGCAAATGAGAAGTTTGACCTCCGTATAATTTATTGCCAACCTGTCTTTTTGCATAATTAACAGTAATTTTTCTCTGGCCTCTTTCAACAAAAACAACCAGCGCTGTTACTAAAATAGTTGCTGCAAACAAAAAGAAAACTAACGGTATTGAAAATGCACCCGTTCTAGCTAGCTCAAGCGTACTTCCCACTGCATGAGGCAACCCAGCCACAATGCCTGAGAAAATAATAATTGAGATTCCATTACCAATGCCTCTTTCAGTAATTTGCTCACCCAACCACATAAGGAACATTGTTCCACTTACTAAAGTTACAACTGTTGTGAGTCTAAAGGCTAAACCTGGATCAAGCACCAATCCTGGTTGAGACTCAAGCGCAATCGAAATACCAAGCGCCTGAAATGCGGCCAAAATTACTGTGCCGTATCTCGTATATTTTGTTATTAACCTTCTACCTGCTTCGCCATCTTTTTTAAGTTGCTCAAGTTGAGGCGATACCACTGTTAATAATTGCATAATGATCGATGCTGAAATATAAGGCATGATCCCCAATGCAAATAACGTAAATCTTTTTAATGCGCCTCCAGAGAACATATTAAACATTCCCAAGATGCCACCACTTTGTGAATCAAATAATTTTTTAAGCACAAGTGGGTCAATTCCAGGTACTGGAATATGAGCACCAAGTCTATACACAACAATCGCACCCAAACAAAACAATATGCGATTTTTTAATTCGCTTGTCTTACCAAAAGCACCTAATAGATTATCTTGAGCCAAAATTAAATTCTCAAACTTCTACTACTTTTCCGCCTGCCGCTTCAATTGCAGCACGAGCGCCCTTAGTGAGCAATAAACCTTGGATTGTTAATTTTCTTTTTACTTCGCCAGATAAATAAACCTTTGCTGTCTTTGCATTATCAGAAATTAATTTTGCTGACTTTAATACGAGCAAATCAATATTGTCTGATTCAACTAAATTGAGCTCATTTGTTCTAACACGTGCAGTTAATTTTTGCGTTAATGATTTAAATCCGCGTTTTGGTAGACGTCTTTGAATCGGCATTTGGCCACCTTCAAAACCGACTTTATGGAATCCACCAGCTCTAGATTTTTGACCTTTGTGGCCACGTCCAGCGGTTTTTCCAAGACCAGAACCAATACCTCGGCCAACACGTCTTGCTACTTTTTTAGAACCAACTGCTGGTTTTAATGTATTTAGTTTCATAATTTCTCTTTATATCTTTTCGACTTTAAGTAAATAATTCACTGCATTGATCATGCCTCGAATCGCAGGAGTATCTTGCAATTCAACTGTATGATGTAATCTTCTAAGACCTAAACCTTTAACCGTTGCACGATGAGGCTCAGTTCTACCAATTAAACTTTTAATTAATGTAACTTTTAAACCAGCTGTGATTTCTTTTTTTGTTTTTGCCATTTTATTAGCCTCTAATTTCTTCTACTGATTTACCACGTTTAGCAGCAATTTCAGCAGGTGTATTCATGGACTCAAGTCCATTTAATGTTGCTCTCACAACGTTATAAGGATTTGTTGAACCAATACATTTTGCTAAAACATTTGTAATGCCCATCACTTCGAAAATCGCTCTCATTGCGCCACCAGCAATAATGCCAGTACCTTCTGAAGCAGGCTGAATGAATACTTTTGCAGCACCATGCTCACCCATCACCGCATGTTGCAAAGTGCCATTATTTAGTTTTACTTTAAGCATGCCTCTTCTAGCTTCATCCATTGCTTTTTGAACAGCTACAGGCACTTCTCTTGCCTTACCTTTACCCATACCAACAGAACCGTCTCCATCGCCTACAACAGTTAAAGCAGCAAAACTCATGATTCGGCCACCTTTAACTACTTTAGTAACGCGGTTTACAGCAATCATTTTTTCTCTTAAACCGTCTGTTTGCGTTTGTTGATTTTCTAAATCTTTTGCCATGTTTTGACCTATTTAAATTGTTGGGTTAGAAAGACAAGCCATTTTCTCTAGCAGCATCTGCTAAAGCTTTAACTCTGCCGTGATAGCGATAACCTGATCTATCAAATGCCACACTTGTAATACCGATTTTTTTTGCTTTTTCAGCAATGCGTTTACCTATTTGAGCCGCCGCCTCAATATTGCCACCATTCTTTAAAGTTTTTTTAACATCTGCTTCAAGAGAAGAAGCGCTTGCTAAAACTTTATTCTCACCAGCACTTATAATTTGGGCATAAATATTTGTGTTCGTTCTATGAACACTTAATCTTGTCACTTGAAGCTCAGCGATTTTTGCTCGTGTCTTTTTGGCGCGACGTAAACGGGGATTCGAATTATACATATCTCAGCCTTTATTTTTTCTTAGTTTCTTTGATAATAACGTTCTCATCTGAATAGCGAACGCCTTTACCTTTATATGGCTCTGGTGGTCGATATGCTCTAATTTGAGCAGCAACTTGACCAATTAATTGTTTATCAGAACCTTTTAAAATAATTTCAGTTTGACTTGGTGTTTCAACTTTAATGCCTTCAGGCATTTTGTAATTTACTGGATGTGAAAAACCTAAATCAAGATTAAGGTTTGCACCTTGTGCTTGAGCTTTGTATCCAACTCCAATTAAAGTTAATTTTCTTACGAATCCTTCAGAAACACCTTTCATCATATTTGCAACAAGTGCTCGCATAGTTCCAGCCATTGCATTTGCTTGCTGAGACTCGTCAGCTGCTGCGAATGTAATTGCTTGGCCATCGTTATTTAATTTAACGTTAGGTGTAATGAATTGATTTAATTTACCCATCGGTCCACTAATTGAAATATTCAAATCACTAATTGAGACCTCTACTTTAGGAGGAATCGTTACGGGTGCGTTAGCTATACGTGACATATGTTTTCTCCTTAAGCCACATAGCAAAGCACTTCGCCGCCAATACCAGCAGCTTTTGCTTTTCTATCTGTCATAACTCCCTTAGACGTCGATACGATTGCAACACCAAGACCATTCATTACTTCTGGAATGCTTTCACTTGCTTTATAAACACGTAAACCTGGTTTACTGACTCTTTCAATTTTTTCAATAACAGGTCTGCCAGCATAGTATTTCAATTCAATATTTAATACTGGCTTGCCTTGCACTTCGTGTTCAGCAAAATTTTCAATGTAGCCTTCATCTTTTAAAACATTTGCGATAGCTTTTTTTAATTTAGATGCAGGCATGGTAATAGATACTTTATTAGTACCTTGACCATTCCTAATTCTGGTTAGCATATCGGCAACTGGATCGCTCATACTCATATTATTTTTCTCCTATTACCAACTTGCTTTAATCACGCCAGGCACTTCGCCTCGCATCATTAAATCTCTTAATTTACTTCGACCAATCCCGAACTTGCTGTATACGCCTCTTGGACGACCTGTTAGAGAGCAGCGATTTCTTAATCTAACTGGACTTGAATTGCGGGGTAAACTTTGTAATTTCTGTCTCGCTTCTTGTTTTTGTTCTGAAGATGCGTTGATATCAGAAATAATTTCATTTAAAGCGGCACGTTTGGCTTTAAATTTCTCAACCATATTGCGTCGTTTTAATTCGCGTTCTGTCATGCACATTTTAGCCATAGTCTAAACCTAGTTTCTAAATGGAAAACTGAACGCAGATAACAATGCTTTTGCTTCTTCGTCAGTTTTTGCTGTAGTTGTAATTGTGATATTCATCCCTCTTAATGCATCGATTTTGTCGTATTCAATTTCAGGAAAAATGATCTGCTCTTTAACACCCATGTTGTAATTTCCACGACCATCAAAAGATCTAGCAGAAATACCTCTAAAGTCTCTAATTCGTGGAATGGCGATTGTGACGAGTCGATCTAAGAATTCATACATGCGATCTCTGCGAAGAGTGACTTTACAACCTACCGGATAATCATCACGAATCTTGAATGCTGCCACTGATTTTTTAGCTTTGGTAACAATAGCTTTTTGACCAGCAATTTTTTCCATGTCACCAACAGCATGCTCCATAATTTTCTTGTCAGCTACTGCCTCACCTACGCCCATATTCAAAGTAATTTTTTCAATCCTAGGGACTTGCATTGGTGATGTATAACCAAATTGTTCAGTCATTTTTTTAATGACTTCTGTTTTATAAAATTCTTTTAATCGAGCCATTTCTTTTCCTATGCGTCAACTGCTTCATTGTTTGATTTGAAAACACGTATTTTCTTACCATCTTCTAATTTTTTAATTCCGACTCTGTCAGCTTTTTGAGTCAAGCTATTAAGTAATGCAACGTTAGAAATATTAAGTGGCATTTCTTTACTTACGATTCCACCTTGAATGTTCTTTGCAGGATTAGGTCTAGTATGTTTTTTCACCATATTTAAACCTTCAACCACAACATGACCTGTTTTAAGTACACTTAAAACAACACCTTGCTTACCTTTATCTTTACCTGTATTTAAAATAACTTTGTCACCTTTACGAATCTTATTCATCCGTATACTCCTATAAAACTTCTGGCGCTAATGAAACAATCTTCATGAACCGTTCTGTTCTCAATTCGCGAGTCACAGGTCCAAAAATACGTGTTCCAATAGGTTCAAATTTACTGTTTAAAAGAACGGCTGCATTTGCATCAAATTTAATTAAAGAACCATCAGGTCTTCTAACGCCTTTTGCTGTTCTCACAACAACCGCACTATAAACTTCTCCCTTTTTTACTCTGCCTCTGGGAGCTGCGTCTTTAATACTTACTTTAATAATGTCACCAATACTTGCATAACGTCGTTTTGAGCCGCCCAATACCTTAATGCACATTACTGAGCGTGCACCCGTATTGTCTGCAACTTCTAATCTTGACTGCATTTGAATCATGAATTTATCTCCAACTTAATCCGTTATTACTAAAGCCAGCTTTTAAATTAGCCGATATACTACGGTCAGTATTGGGGGGTTAGCTTATAAACTTATAGTTTATGAACCCCAAAAAAGTCTCGCATTATATGCTATTTACTTCTTAATCTCAACTTCTTAAAACTAAACTTGAACTGCCTTTGTAACTATTTTACTAACGACCCATGCTTTAGTTTTTGAAATAGGACGATTTTCTGTAATTACAACCAAATCACCTTCCTTGCTTTCATTTTTTTCATCATGGGCATGAAATTTATTTGACTTAACAATCACTTTACCAATCAAAGGATGCTTTACTTTTCTTTCAACCAATACAGTTACTGTCTTGTCCATCTTGTCGCTTACAACTCTACCTGTAAAGGTTCTAACAACTTTTTTTGTATCAGTCATATTTAAGCCTGTTTAACTTTCTCGCCAAGAACTGTTTTAACTCTTGCGATATCACGTTTAATTTTCGCAATTTGATCAACCTTATTTAACTGTTGAGTTGCCAATTGCATTTTCAATGAGAACTGAGCTCTTCTTAACTCTATTAATTCGGTGCCTAATTCTTCGGTTGTTTTTTTTCTTAAATCAGCTGTTTTCATATTAACCTCCAATATGACGAGTAATAAAGGTTGTTTCAATTGGAAGCTTTGCTGCTGCTAATTTAAATGCTTCTCTCGCTAATGCTTCAGTTACTCCATCCATTTCATATAACATTTTGCCAGGTTGGATTTGAGCTACGTAGTACTCAGTACTACCTTTACCATTACCCATACGAACTTCAGCAGGTTTTTTTGAAATTGGTTGATCTGGGAAAATACGAATCCATACGCGGCCACCACGTTTAATGTGACGTGTCATCACTCGACGAGCAGCTTCAATTTGACGCGCTGTTAAACGACCACGTCCAATAGCCTTCAAACCGAAATCACCAAAACTTACTTTATTTCCTGTCGTTGCAATGCCTTTATTGCGGCCTTTTTGCATCTTACGAAATTTTTGTCTAGCCGGTTGTAACATCTTTAGCCCTCGACTTTCTCACTTTTTTTTCTGGCTCTTGTGCCGTTGTTTCTTCTTTTTTAACTCTTGGTTTTCTTAATTTTTTTTCTTCAGCTGTTTTTTCAATTGCTGGGCTTACAGCATCTAATGATTGAGAAGCCTCTTTGGTGTTGTCTTCAAATAACTCGCCTTTAAAGACCCATACTTTAATACCAATAATTCCATAAGTTGTTTTTGCCTCAGCAACGCCATAATCTATATCAGCTCTGAGTGTATGAAGAGGCACTCTGCCTTCTCTATACCATTCTGTTCTTGCGATTTCGATACCATTTAAACGGCCAGAACTCATAATTTTAATGCCTTGAGCACCAAGTCTCATGGCATTCTGCATTGCTCTTTTCATTGCACGTCTAAACATCACACGTTTTTCTAATTGTTGCGCGATACTTTGTGCAATTAGCGTAGCGTCGATTTCTGGTTTACGCACCTCTTCAATATTCAAATGAACTGGAACACCCATAAGTGCTTGTAAACTTGATCTTAATGTTTCAATATCTTCACCTTTTTTTCCAATTACAATGCCAGGTCTAGCTGAATAAATTGTAATCTTTGCATTTTTCGCAGGACGCTCAATAAGGATTTTACTTACTGCAGCATTTGCTAACTTCTTGTTTAAAAATTCCCTTACTTTGATGTCATTGTTTAACATCGCAGGAAAATTTTTACTATTAGCGTACCAACGTGATGTCCAATTTTTTTGAACACTTAAGCGGAAACCAATTGGATGAATTTTTTGACCCATATTTTTTCTCTTTAGTTACCGACTGTCACTTTAATATGACAAGTTGGTTTTGTGATTTTCCCTGCACGGCCTTTAGCGCGAGCACGGATACGTTTTAAAATAATGCCTTTATCTACATAAATTGTTTTAATAAACAATTCATCTATATCAGCCCCATTATTATGTTCAGCATTTGCAATTGCGGACTCCACAACTCGTTTAATAATTTCAGCACCTTTTTTTGGACTGAAATTAAGAATGTTGAGTGCGTAATCTACTTTTTTTCCTCTAACTAAATCAGCAACTAATCTTGCTTTTTGAGGTGATAAACGAACGCCTTTAAGAACAGCTGAAACTTCAGTAGCCATTTTTATACCTTAGCCTTTCTATCAGCAGCGTGACCTTTAAAGGTTCTTGTTAATGCGAATTCGCCTAATTTATGTCCAATCATATTTTCTGTAATCAATACAGGTACATGCTGTTTGCCATTGTGAATTGCAATGGTAAGGCCAATGAAGTTAGGTAAGATCGTTGATCTTCTTGACCAAGTTTTAATTGGTTTGCGATCGCGATTACCTGCAGCAACTTCAACTTTTTTAGCCAAGTGTGCATCAATGAATGGTCCTTTTTTAACTGAACGTGCCATATCTATTACCTCTTATTCGCTGGACGACGACTGACGCGCATATTGTCAGTACGTTTATTTGTTCTTGTTCGATAGCCTTTAGTTGGAGTTCCCCAAGGGCTTACTGGATGCATACCAGCCGCAGTTTTTCCTTCACCACCGCCATGAGGGTGGTCGACAGGGTTCATCACCACGCCGCGCACTGTTGGTCTAACACCTCTCCATCTCATAGCACCTGCTTTACCGATAGATCTAAGAGAATGTTCTTCATTACCGACTTCACCTAAGGTTGCCTTGCAATCTACGTGTACTTTTCTTACTTCACCTGAGCGAAGTCTTAACTGAGCATATGTACCTTCTCTCGCTAAAAGCTGTACAGAAGTTCCAGCAGACCGCGCCATTTGTGCGCCTTTGCCTGGCTGTAATTCGATACAATGGATTGTGCTACCTACAGGAATATTTCTTAATGGCATTGCATTACCATTTTTAACAGGTGCTTCTGAGCCGCTAATTAATTCTGCACCTACAGCTATGCCTTTTGGGGCGATGATGTATCTTCTTTCACCATCTGCGTATAAAAGAAGTGCGATATTTGCAGTTCTATTTGGATCGTATTCAAGATGTTCTACTTTTGCTGGAATCCCATCTTTATTTCGTTTGAAATCAATCATTCGATAATGTTGTTTATGGCCGCCGCCATGATGACGAATAGTAATAATGCCACGGCTATTTCTTCCGGCATGTTTATTCTTCTTTTCAAGTAAAGGCGCGAAAGGCTTGCCTTTATGGAGGTCAGAGTTAACGACCTTAACAACTGCGCGTCTTCCTGGGGAGGTTGGTTTTACTTTAACTAAAGCCATTTTTTATCCTTATTCAGCGCTCGCAAAATTAATCTCTTGGCCTGGCTTAAGGCTCACATAAGCCTTTTTCCAATCATTTCTTTTACCAAATGAACGGCCTGCTCTTTTTACCTTGCCACCTACGTTGAGCAATGTCACAGATTTCACTTCAACTTTAAACATTAATTCAACAGCAGCTTTAATTTCTGACTTAGTCGCATCAGTTCTTACTTTGAATGCCACTTGATTATATTTGTCAGCAACGAATGTTGCTTTCTCAGTAATTTGTGGCGCTAAAATAACTTGAATAATACGATCTTGTGTATGAACTATTTGACTCACGCTAGCATCTCCTCAAGTTTTTTAAGTGCACCAGCTGTAGCGACTACATTTGGAAACTGAACTAAACTTACTGGGTCAGCGTATTGCGCTTCTACAACCATTACGTTAGTTAAGTTTCTTGATGATAAATATAGATTTTCATCAAACGCATCAGTTAAAACTAAAACACCTTGTGTGTATCCCATGTCTTTGATTTTATTGACGAGTTGTTTTGTTTTTGGTGTCTCTACTTTAAATTCCTCAACGATACTTAATCGCTCTTGTCTTACTAATTCAGACAAAATAGATCTCATACCTACGCGATATGCTTTTCGATTCATTTTGTGAGAGAAATTTTCGTCAGGTGAATTTGGGAATGTTCTACCACCTCCACGCCATATCGGGCTTGAAGTCATACCAGAACGTGCATTACCTGTACCTTTTTGTGCGTATGGTTTGCGGGTAGTATGTTTTACAGTGCCTCTTGTTTTTTGTGAGCGAGTTGCAACGCGGGCATTCGCCATGTATGCCACAACTAATTGATGAACAAGAGCCTCATTGAATTCACGGCCAAATAATGCGTCTGAGACAGTAACGCTTTTCTTAGCAGCTTTTCCGTTTTTATCGAGTAATTTTAATTCCATTATTTGCCCACTTTCACAGCTGCGCGAACTAAAACATCGCCGCCCTTAGAGCCTGGAACTGCTCCTTTGATCAAGATTAAATTTTTTGTTACATCTACACGAACGATTTCTAAATTCTGCGTTGTTACTTTTACAGCACCTAAGTGGCCAGACATGCGTTTCCCTGGGAAAACTCGACCTGGGTCTTGAGCCATACCAATTGAACCTGGAACGTTGTGTGATCTTGAGTTACCGTGTGATGCGCGATTTGAGCTGAAATGATATCTTTTAATAACACCAGCATAGCCTTTACCTATTGATGTACCAGTGACATCAACAAGCTGACCTTCTTTGAAATTTTCTACTGTGATATTTGTGCCTAAAGGAAAATTCGCTACTTCTTCTTCTTTGATTGCAGTTTCGTGTAATCCAGTACCTGCTGTTACACCTGCTTTAGCGTAATGTCCTGTAAGTGCTTTATCAAGCTTGGTAGCTTTCGTCGCACCATAGGCTAGTTGGAGGCTAGTATAGCCATCCGAAGCGATTGTTTTGATCTGTGTCACGCGGTTAGGTAAAACTTCGAGTACTGTTACAGGAATGCTACTGCCATCCTCTGTAAACACCCTTGTCATACCAACTTTGCGACCAATAAGCGCTAAGCTCATGATCGTATCCTTAAATTATTATTATTAAACGAAACCGATTACAATTGACCGATTTCTACAAAGAGCGCGGAATTATACCTAACGCTTTAAACTTTTACAACTTAATTTCTACATCAACCCCAGCAGCTAAATCCAGTTTCATTAAAGCATCCACTGTTTTATCTGTAGGATCTAAGATATCCATCAATCTTTGATGAGTTCTTATTTCAAATTGATCACGTGATGTCTTATTGACATGTGGCGATCTTAAAATATCGAATCTTTCAATTCGAGTAGGTAGTGGTACAGGTCCTTTAACAACTGCGCCTGTTCTTTTTGCGGTTTCAACGATTTCCTGAGCTGATTGATCGATTAAACGATAATCAAACGCTTTCAAACGTATACGAATTTTTTGACTTTGCATTTTTTACTACCTTTCCAAAGAGCGAATACCTTGCGGTATTAATTTTTAAAAAACTATTCAATCACCTTAGCAACAACACCAGCACCTACTGTGCGGCCACCTTCACGAATCGCAAAGCGTAAACCTTCTTCCATCGCGATTGGTGCAATGAGTGCTACTGTAATTGACACGTTATCACCTGGCATCACCATTTCTGTACCTGCCGGTAATTCAACAGCGCCTGTGACGTCTGTTGTTCTGAAGTAGAACTGTGGACGATAACCATTGAAGAATGGTGTATGACGACCACCTTCATCTTTACCAAGCACATAGATCTCTGCAGTGAATTTTGTATGTGGTGTGATTGAACCTGATTTAGCTAACACTTGACCACGTTCAACTTCTTCACGTTTTGTACCACGTAACAACACACCTACGTTGTCACCTGCTTGACCTTGGTCAAGTAACTTACGGAACATTTCAACGCCTGTACATGTTGTTTTAAGTGTAGGTTTGATACCTACGATTTCAATTTCATCACCCACTTTAACAATACCGCGCTCAACACGGCCTGTCACAACAGTACCACGACCTGAGATTGAGAATACGTCTTCAACTGGCATTAAGAATGCACCGTCGATTGCACGTTCTGGTGTTGGGATATAGCTATCAAGTGCTTCAGCTAATTTAAAGATTGATGGTTCACCAATTTCAGATTGGTCACCTTCGAGTGCTAATTTTGCAGAACCCATCACGATCGGCGTTTTGTCGCCTGGGAAGTCATACTTCGTTAAAAGGTCACGCACTTCCATTTCAACGAGTTCTAATAATTCTTTGTCATCCACCATGTCTGCTTTGTTTAAGAAGACCACGATGTAAGGCACGCCTACTTGGCGAGCTAAAAGGATATGTTCACGTGTTTGAGGCATTGGGCCGTCAGCTGCTGAACATACAAGGATCGCGCCGTCCATCTGCGCTGCACCTGTAATCATATTTTTAACATAGTCAGCGTGGCCTGGGCAATCAACGTGCGCATAGTGGCGATTTGCTGTCTCGTATTCAACGTGCGCTGTATTAATGGTAATACCACGTGCTTTTTCTTCTGGCGCCGCATCAATTTGATCGTAAGCTTTAGCTTCTCCACCAAATTTCTTAGCAAGAATCGTTGTGATTGCCGCTGTGAGTGTTGTCTTACCATGGTCAACGTGACCAATTGTGCCAACGTTCACATGGGGTTTGGTACGTTCAAATTTGCCTTTTGCCATAATGTTATCCTTAGATTTTTAACTTATTTTTTATTAACAATTGCTTCTGCTACGTTTCTAGGTGCTTCCGTGTAATGCTTAAATTCCATTGAATATGTTGCTCTACCTTGAGATAAAGAACGCATTGTTGTTGAATATCCAAACATCTCTGCTAATGGAACTTCGGCGCGAATAACTTTGCCAGTTGCATTATCTTCCATACCCTGAATCATGCCGCGCCTAGATGAAAGATCGCCCATCACATCGCCCATATAATCTTCTGGAGTTTCTACCTCAACTGCCATCATAGGCTCTAGAAGGATAGGATCTGCTTTACGCATTCCGTCTTTAAACGCTATGGAAGCTGCCATTTTAAATGCATTTTCGTTTGAGTCAACATCATGGTAAGAGCCATCAAATAGGGTCACTTTAACATCAACAACTGGATAACCTGCAACCACGCCAGCCGGAAGCGTCTCTAAAAGACCCTTCTCTACAGCGGGAATAAATTCACGTGGCACTGTTCCACCTTTAATAGCGTCAATAAATTCAAAACCCTTACCAGCTTCATTAGGTTCCATTTTGAGCCATACATGGCCGTATTGACCTTTACCGCCTGACTGCTTCACGAATTTTCCTTCGATCTCAACTGGTTTCTTGATCGCTTCTCTATATGCTACTTGAGGAGCGCCTACGTTAGCTTCAACGCCAAACTCTCTTTTCATTCGGTCTACAAGAATTTCTAAATGTAGTTCGCCCATACCTGAAATAATGGTTTGATTTGTTTCTTCATCTGTCTTAACTCTAAATGAAGGATCTTCTTGCGCGAGTCTATTTAAAGCTATACCCATTTTCTCTTGGTCAGCTTTTGTTTTAGGTTCAACTGCAACGTGAATCACAGGCTCAGGGAAAATCATTCTTTCAAGAACAACTTCGTTATTGACATCACATAATGTGTCACCCGTCGTAGCTTCTTTAAGCCCTACAGCGGCTGCAATATCTCCAGCACGAACTTCTTTAAGCTCTTCACGCTGATTTGCATGCATCTGAAGAATACGACCAATACGTTCTTTACGGCCTTTGATTGGATTGTAAATTGTATCGCCGGAATTAATGACGCCAGAATAAACACGGAAGAAAATTAATTGGCCCACAAAAGGGTCGGTCATAATTTTAAATGCTAAAGCAGCAAAAGGCTCTTCGTCAGATGCCTTACGAGCTGTAGGTTGACCTTTTGCATCTTCACAAGGGACTGGAGGTACATCTGTAGGTGCAGGCAAATACTCAATCACTGCATCCAACATGGCTTGAACGCCTTTGTTCTTAAAAGCTGAGCCACATAACATTGGCACAATTTCAAAACCGATCGTTCTGATGCGCAAGCCTTTTTTTATTTCTTCTTCACTTAGATCGCCATTTTCTAAGTACTTATTCATTAATTCTTCATTGGCTTCAGCTGCTGCTTCAACCATTTTTTCGCGCCACTCTTTACATGTATCCACTAAATCAGCTGGAATATCACGATAATCAAATTTCATACCTTGAGATGAATCATCCCAATAAATTGCTTTCATCTTAATGAGGTCAACAACGCCTTCGAATTTTTCTTCAGCGCCAATCGGGACTTGAAGAGCGATTGGGTTTGCTTTTAAACGTAGGCGCATTTGATCGTAAACTTTAAAAAAGTTTGCGCCAGCTCTATCCATTTTATTGACGAATGCAAGACGTGGGACTTTGTATTTATTTGCTTGACGCCACACAGTTTCTGACTGAGGTTGAACGCCGCCTACCGCACAGTAAACCATGCATGCACCATCTAGAACGCGCATTGATCGCTCTACTTCAATAGTAAAGTCAACGTGTCCTGGGGTATCGATAATATTAATACGATGTTGATCAAATTGTCCGGCCATACCTTTCCAGAAACAAGTTGTTGCCGCTGAAGTAATAGTAATACCTCGCTCTTGCTCTTGTTCCATCCAGTCCATGGTTGCAGCGCCATCATGCACTTCACCAATTTTATGGTTTACCCCTGTATAAAAAAGAATACGCTCAGTTGTTGTAGTTTTACCTGCATCAATATGCGCGCTAATTCCTATGTTTCTGTATCTATTAATGGGGGTTGTACGAGCCACTTTGAATTACCTTTTAATTATTATGTTTAAAAACGGAAATGTGAGAACGCTTTATTAGCTTCTGCCATTCTATGAACTTCTTCACGTTTTTTCATTGCAGCGCCTTTATTTTCTGAAGCCTCTACAATTTCTGCTGCTAAACGTAAATCCATTGATTTTTCACCTCTTTTACGAGCTGCATCTCTTAGCCATCTCATCGCTAGAGCCACACGTCTTGAAGGTCTAACTTCGACAGGCACTTGGTAGTTAGCACCACCTACTCGTCGACTTTTTACTTCAACCACTGGTCTTAAATTCGTTAATGCTAGAGAAAATACTTCAATAGGATCTTTACCACTTTTCGTTTTAATTTGATCGAATGCTCCGTAGATTAATCTTTCGGCAACGGATTTTTTTCCGCTTGTCATAAGTACATTCACAAATTTAGAAACCTCTTGGCTTCCGAATTTTGGATCTTGAAGGATGATTCTTTTGGGAACTTCTCTACGTCTTGGCATATTTTGTTTACCTTAATTGAGTATTCTAAAAACTTAGGCTTCTTTAGGGCGTTTAGCGCCGTATTTAGAACGAGATTGTTTACGATCTTTAACACCGGCAGTATCCAAACTACCTCGAACCATATGGTATCGGACACCTGGTAAGTCCTTCACACGACCACCTCTTAATAAAACTACAGAGTGTTCCTGTAAGTTATGGCCTTCACCACCAATATAACTAATCACTTCGTAACCGTTCGTCAAACGAACTTTAGCCACCTTACGCAAAGCTGAGTTTGGTTTTTTTGGGGTTGTTGTGTAAACGCGCGTACACACACCTCTTTTTTGAGGTGAAGCTTCTAGAGCTGGGACTTTGCTCTTACTTTCAACTTTTTTTCGTGGTTTACGAATTAACTGATTAATTGTTGGCATCGCCTAAATCCTTAATTTTCTAACTAACTATTGATGATGACTGTCTGAAATCTCGCGACGAACACGAAGATTCCAAAAAGCCGCAAATTGTATTTTGGTTCCTGCATAATGTCAACCTATCATTCAGTCGGCGCTTCAATTTCAGGGCTAATTTGAGCCTCTTCAATTGGAGCTTCAATTTGATCGAGCGGGACTTCAACAGGATCGATATCTTCCCCAACAGCCACAGCTTTTCTTGTTTCATGATAAGCCAAACCTGTACCTGCAGGAATTAATCGACCAACAATTACATTCTCTTTGAGTCCTCTTAGGTCATCACGCTTACCTAAAATTGCAGCCTCAGTGAGAACGCGGGTTGTTTCTTGGAACGAAGCAGCTGAAATGAATGAATCTGTTGATAAAGATGCTTTAGTTATACCTAAAAGCACATACTCATACTCTGCTGGTTTTTTGCCTTGTGACAACACCAATTCATTTTCAGTTAATACTTCAGCTCTTTCGACTTGTTCACCTTGAATAAATGAAGTATCACCTGCGTCAGTAATACGAACGCGTCTCAACATTTGTCTTACAATGACTTCAATGTGTTTGTCATTAATCTTAACGCCTTGCAATCTATACACATCTTGAACTTCATCAATGATATATCTTGCTAAAGCTTCTCTGCCTTGAAGACGAAGAATGTCTTGAGGATCCGCAGGCCCATCAACTATCACTTCACCTTTTGTGACCACTTGACCGTCATGCGCTGTTACATGCTTGTCTTTAGGAATTAAAAATTCTTTTGATTCGCCCTCAAGATCTGTAATCACAAGTCTTTGCTTACCCTTGGTGTCTTTACCAAATGAAACTGTGCCTGTGCTTTCAGCTAACATACCTGCATCTTTTGGAGATCTTGCTTCAAATAACTCAGCAACTCTTGGAAGACCGCCGGTAATATCTCTTGTCTTAGAAGATTCTTGTGGAATACGCGCAATCACATCGCCCACTTTGACTTCTTGAGAATCTTTAACTGTAATGATGTAACCAAGTTGGAAAGTTACGTTAACAGATATATCACTTCCTGCTAATTTAACTTCATTACCTGAAGTGTCTAAAATTTTAATTTGAGGTCTCAAGCCTTTTGATTGACCTGCACGTTGCTTAGGATCAATTACAACGAGCGATGATAAGCCTGTGACATCATCAATTTGTTTTGCAACCGTAATACCTTCTTCAACGTTTTCAAATTTAACTTGACCAGCATATTCAGAAATAATTGGACGTGTATGTGGGTCCCATGTTGCAAGAACACCGCCGGCTTTAATTGGCTTACCATCTTGGACAACAAGATTTGCACCATAAGGCACTTTATGACGTTCTCTTTCGCGACCACTTTCATCTTGAATAATTAATTCACCATTTCGCGAAATAACTACCTGCTCATTTCGAGCGTTCGTTACATATCGCATTGTAGATGTAAATTGAATAACGCCGTTTGATTTACTTTCAATTTGGCTTACTGATGCTGCTCTAGAAACTGCACCACCAATATGGAAGGTTCTCATTGTTAATTGTGTGCCAGGCTCACCGATAGACTGCGCTGCAATCACACCGATAGACTCACCTTGGCTAATTAATTTACCTCGACCTAAGTCGCGACCATAACATTGAGAACAAATACCATGTCTTGTTTCGCAAGTCAGTGCAGTTCTTACTTTGACTTCATCAATACCAAGTGCATCAATTTTTTCAACGTGATCTTCTTCAAGTAAAGTACCTTTTGGATAAACCACTTCTTGATTTTCTGGGTTCATAATATCAAGCGCGTTGACACGACCTAAAATACGGTCGCGCAAAGGCTCTACGACTTCACCGCCCTTAACAAGCGCTTTAGTAACTAAACCATCTTCTGTACCGCAATCATGCTCAGTCACCACAAGATCCTGCGTCACATCAACTAAACGTCTTGTTAAATAACCTGAGTTAGCTGTTTTTAATGCAGTATCTGCAAGACCTTTACGCGCACCGTGCGTAGAAATAAAGTATTGAAGCACATTTAAACCATCACGGAAGTTAGCTGTAATTGGTGTTTCAATAATTGAGCCATCAGGTCTCGCCATCAAGCCTCGCATACCTGCAAGCTGTCTTACTTGAGCTGCAGATCCTCGCGCACCAGAATCAGCCATCATATAAATTGCATTAAATGATTCTTGATAAAGATCTTTGCCATCTTTACCCTTCACATTTTCACCGGTATCATTTTTAACAGGCTCTTCTTTAAGTTGTTTCATCATTGCATCAGCAACTTTGTCACCTGCACGACCCCAGATATCAACAACCTTGTTATATCTTTCGCCTTGTGTGACCAGACCTGAAATATATTGATCTTCAATTTCTTTAACTTCAGATTCAGCAGCTTCAATAAGCTGTTCTTTTTCTGGTGGAACAAGCATGTCATGAATACTGATTGAGATACCTGCTTTTGTCGCATAGGTGTAACCCATGTACATTAATTTATCAGCAAGAATTACTGTCTCTCTAATACCAACACGTCTAAATCCTGCATTAATTAATTTTGAAATTTCTTTTTTCTTTAATGCTTTATTAATTAAATCGAAAGAAAGTCCTGCTGGAAGAATTTCAGAAAGTATTGCTCTACCAACTGTAGTTTCATATCGATTTACTTTGTCAGTAGTTGTGCCATCTAAACCTAATTCAGTTTCTTTAATGCGAACTGTTACGCGCGCATGAATATCAACTAAGCCACTATCAAAAGCACGATGAACTTCTGCTACGTCAGTAAATTTCATACCTTCACCACGTGCAGCAATTTTGTCTCGTGTCATGTAATAAAGACCAAGCACAATATCTTGTGATGGAACAATAATTGGTTCGCCATTCGCAGGAGATAAAACGTTATTAGATGCAAGCATTAAGGTTCTTGCTTCCATCTGAGCCTCTAGAGATAAAGGCACATGAACTGCCATTTGGTCACCGTCAAAGTCGGCGTTAAATGCAGCGCAAACTAACGGATGCAATTGAATAGCTTTACCTTCAATCAAGATAGGTTCAAAAGCTTGAATACCTAAACGATGTAATGTTGGCGCTCTATTTAATAAAACAGGATGTTCTCTAATTACGTCCTCTAAGATATCCCAAACTTCTGGTCCCTCTTCTTCTACTTTTTTCTTTGCAGCTTTAATAGTTGTAGAAAGGCCTAACACTTCTAATTTATGGAAAATAAATGGCTTAAATAATTCAAGTGCCATTTTCTTTGGTAAACCACATTGATGGAGTTTTAATTGTGGTCCAACAACAATTACTGAACGACCAGAGTAATCAACGCGCTTACCTAAAAGGTTTTGTCTAAAACGACCTCCCTTACCTTTAATCATATCGGCAAGAGATTTTAATGGTCGTTTATTAGCACCCGTCATCACTTTGCCACGTCTACCATTATCAAGAAGTGAATCAACTGCTTCTTGCAACATACGTTTTTCATTTCTAACAATAATTTCTGGCGCTTTAAGATCTAACAATCTTCTTAAACGATTATTTCTATTAATCACTCTACGATATAAATCGTTAAGATCTGATGTAGCGAATCTTCCACCATCCAGAGGGACCAATGGTCTTAATTCAGGAGGTAGTACAGGAAGAATTTCTAAAATCATCCATTCAGGTTTGATGCCTGACTTTTGGAATGCTTCAAGCACTTTTAAACGCTTAGCAATTTTTTTAATTTTTGCTTCTGAGCCAGTTTCAGCTAATTCAGTTCTTAATTTTTCAATTTCACTATTAATATCGAGTGATTTAAGCAATTCTTTAATTGCTTCTGCACCCATCACCGCTGTAAATTCGTCACCAAACTCTTCTACTTTTGCAAGATAGTCATCTTCCGTAAGCAGTTGACCTCTCGTTAGAGGAGTCATACCAGGATCAACAACAATAAATGCTTCAAAATAAAGAACGCGTTCAATATCTCTTAAAGCAATATCGAGCACCATACCTAGACGACTTGGAAGACTCTTTAAAAACCAGATATGTGCAACTGGACTTGCTAAGTCAATGTGACCCATGCGCTCACGACGCACCTTAGATAATGTAACTTCAACGCCACATTTTTCACAAATCACACCGCGATGTTTAAGTCGTTTATATTTACCGCAAAGACATTCATAGTCTTTAATCGGTCCAAATATTTTTGCACAAAACAAACCATCTCTTTCAGGTTTAAATGTTCTGTAATTGATCGTTTCTGGCTTCTTCACTTCACCGTATGACCATGAACGAATTTTTTCTGGAGATGCTAATGCAATCCTAATTGCATCAAACTCTTCTTCTTGTGTAACCTGTTTAAATAGGTCTAATAAAGCTTTCATCTGTGATCTCCTTAGTTTCTATCGAGGTCAATATCAATTGCAAGTGAACGGATTTCTTTAACCAATACGTTAAATGATTCAGGCATACCTGCATCAATCTTATGCTCGCCCTTCACTATGTTTTCGTATACTTTAGTTCTACCAGCAACGTCGTCTGATTTAACAGTCAACATTTCTTGTAAGGTGTAAGAAGCGCCGTATGCTTCGAGCGCCCAAACTTCCATCTCACCAAAACGTTGTCCACCAAATTGCGCTTTACCACCGAGAGGTTGTTGTGTGACAAGAGAGTAAGGTCCTGTTGAACGAGCATGCATTTTGTCATCAACTAAATGATGTAATTTAAGTACATGCATATAGCCTACTGTCACAGGCCTTTCAAATGCCTCACCTGTGCGACCATCAAACAATTTAACTTGCGTCTTATTTGCTGAAAATTGCAAGAGTTCTGTTTTTGGATCATTATCCGGATAAGCAAGATCCAACATATATTTAATATCAGACTCAGAGGCACCATCAAACACTGATGTAGCGAATGGAACACCATTTTTTAAATGTTGAGCAAGCTCTACAACTTCTTCATCATTCAATGATTTGATATCTTCTTTCTTACCAGAAGCATCGTTGTAGATTTGATCTAAGAATTTACGAACTTCAGTAATCTTTGCTTCTTCTTTTAACATTTCGCCAATACGAACCCCTAAACCTTTAGCCGCCCATCCAAGATGAGTTTCTAAGATTTGACCAATGTTCATTCGGGAAGGAACGCCTAATGGATTTAATACAATATCTAAAGGTGTGCCATCGGCCATATGTGGCATGTCTTCTACCGGGGCGATTTTTGAAACCACACCTTTGTTACCGTGACGTCCTGCCATTTTATCGCCGGGTTGAATTCTACGTTTGACAGCTAAGTAGACCTTCACCATTTTTTGAACGCCTGGGGGCAATTCGTCGCCTTGTGTTAATTTACGTTTTTTCTCTTCAAAGCGTTTATCAAACTGTTCTTTAGCAACCGCTAAATTATCTTTCAATGTTTCTAATTGTTTTGAAGCATCGTCATTACCCAAACGAATATCAAACCAATCATATCTATTAATTGAAGCTAAGAAATCTTTAGAGATTTTTTCACCTTTTTTCAAGCCTTTTGGGCCGCCAGTTGCAACTTTGTTTGTAAGTAATCTTTCGATTCTTCCAAAAGTATCATCTTCTACAATTCTTAATTGATCAGCCAAGTCTTGTTTGAAGTGTTTTAATTGATCATCAATAATTTGTTGCGCTCTTGAATCTCGATCAATACCTTCTCTAGTAAATACTTGAACGTCAATAATTGTTCCAGACATACCTGATGGCACTCTCAAACTTGTATCTTTTACATCAGAAGCTTTTTCACCAAAGATTGCTCTTAAAAGTTTTTCTTCAGGTGTAAGTTGTGTTTCACCTTTCGGTGTGACTTTACCTACAAGCACATCGCCTGATTCAACTTCAGCACCGATATAAATAATGCCTGACTCATCAAGTCTTCCAAGCATTCTTTCTGAAAGATTTGAAATATCGCGTGTAATTTCTTCTGGGCCTAATTTTGTGTCTCTAGATACTACAGATAACTCTTCGATATGAATTGATGTATATCGATCTTCGGCGACTACGCGCTCTGAAATTAAAATTGAATCCTCAAAGTTGTAACCATTCCATGGCATAAATCCAACAAGCATATTTTGACCAAGCGCTAATTCACCCACATCAGTGGATGCGCCGTCAGCGATCACATCACCTCTTGCAATCTTGTTGCCAATTCTTACGAGTGGCCTTTGATTGATATTAGTATTTTGATTTGATCTTGTGTATTTAGTTAGATTGTAAATATCAACGCCAACTTCTCCATCTGCAGCTTCATCATCGTTTACACGAATCACAATACGTCTTGAATCAACATAATCAACAACGCCACCACGTTTAGCTTGAACTGTTGTACCAGAGTCAGTTGCTACTGTTCTTTCAATCCCTGTACCTACAACGGCTTTTTCTGCTCTTAAGCAAGGAACTGCTTGACGTTGCATGTTTGCACCCATAAGCGCACGATTTGCATCGTCATGCTCTAGGAATGGAATAAGAGCAGCGGCTACAGAAACAATTTGTCCAGGCGCCACATCCATATATTGAATAGGATCTACTGACGACATCGTAAATTCATTACGGTGACGACATGAAATTAAATCATCTTGAAAATGTCCTTTATTATCAAGTTCTGTATTTGCCTGTGCGATTACAAATTCACTTTCTTCAATTGCAGAAAGGTAATCAATCTTTGCAGTGACTTTTCCATTCTCAACACGTCGATAAGGCGTCTCTAAGAACCCGTATTGATTTGTTCTTGCATAAAGTGCGAGCGAATTAATCAATCCGATGTTTGGACCTTCTGGAGTTTCAATTGGACATACACGGCCATAATGTGTTGAGTGAACGTCACGCACTTCAAAGCCAGCACGCTCTCTTGTTAAACCACCAGGTCCTAATGCTGATACTCTGCGTTTATGTGTAATCTCAGATAATGGGTTAGTTTGATCCATGAATTGAGATAATTGTGATGAACCAAAAAATTCTCTAATCGCGCTTGAGATGGGCTTTGAATTAATTAAATCATGTGGCATTAAGTTATCTGCCTCAGCTTGACTTAATCTTTCCTTAACAGCTCGTTCAACTCGAACAAGTCCTGTTCTAAATTGATTCTCAACAAGCTCACCCACTGAACGAATTCTTCGATTACCTAAATGATCGATATCATCTATTTCACCGCGACCATTGCGCAACTCAATAAGCACACCAATCACAGCCAAAATGTCGTCGTTTGATAAAATGTTTGAGCCAGTTTCACCTTGAGGGCCAACGCGCTTATAAAATCTCTGTAACCAATTTGCATGTTGCTCATAAACTTTTGGATGTGCTCTTCGATTAAATTTCATACGACCTACATTAGATAAGTCATATCGATCTTCATTAAAGAATAGTCCTTTAAATAAAGCTTCAACTGCATCTTCAGTTGGTGGTTCACCGGGTCGCATCATTCGATAAATTGCAACTTTAGCGCTATATTGGTCAGGCACTTCATCTGAAGAAAGTGTTTGAGAAATATAATCACCATGATCTAAATCATTTGAATAAAGGGTATGAATTTGTCCTACGCCTACTTCAATAAATTTATCTAATACTGATTCTGTGATTTCATCGTTTGCATTAGCTATAACTTCGCCTGTATTTTTATCAATGATTGCTTTTGAAATCTTACGGCCTAAAATAAAATCTTTATCTACAGTAATTTTATTCACGCCTGCTTTTTCCATATCGCGAATGTGTTTAACAGTAATGCGTTTGTCTTTTTGGACAATTACATTTCCTCTTTTATCAGCGATATCAAATTTAGCAATTTCTCCTCTCAAGCGATCAGGAACCAACTCAAACTCAATTGATTTTGCAGTCACATGGAATGAATCAAAGTCATAATAGGTTTCTAAAATTTGTTCTGGTGAATAACCTAAAGCTTTTAACAAAATTGTGACTGGCATTTTTCTGCGACGATCCACACGGAAATATAAATAATCTTTAGGATCAAATTCGAAATCTAACCAAGAACCACGGTAAGGAATGATTCTTGCAGAAAATAATAATTTGCCAGAGCTATGGGTTTTACCTCGATCATGCTCAAAGAATACGCCAGGGCTTCTATGAAGTTGAGATACGATTACTCGTTCGGTACCGTTAATAACAAATGAGCCGTTGTCAGTCATAAGCGGAATCTCGCCCATGTAAACTTCTTGCTCTTTAATTTCTTTTACTGTTGGTTTTGATGCTTCTTTATCCATAAGAGTTAAACGAACTTTGACTCTTAATGGAACACCGTATGTTAATCCGCGTTGTTGACATTCTTTTACGTCAAACGCTTCTTCACCTAAATTGTAAGTAACAAAATCGAGTCGTGCATTGCCGGAGTGACTTACGATAGGAAATACTGAATTGAATGTAGACTGAAGACCTTCACTTAGTCTTTGTTCAGGATGCGTATTTTTTTGTAAAAAAGCTGCATAAGATTCAAGCTGCATAGTGAGCAAATATGGAATATCTTGCACACGTTCTCTTTTAGCAAAACTTTTTCTAATACGTTTTTTTTCAGTAAAGGAATAGCTCATTGCGTCTCCTGGTGTAATTTTCATAAAACAATAAACTTTTAAAACTTAAGAATATTGTTTTATAAATTTTTATAAGTTTTAACCTAAAAATTATCTAAAACAAAAAATAGCAAAGGCTGACAGCAAGCTGTCAGCCATGCTAGTTAGCATTACTTAAGTTCTGCTGTAGCGCCAGCTTCTTTTAACTTAGCTAGTGCTTCATCAGCTGCAGCTTTTGCAACACCTTCTTTAATTGCCTTAGGTGCGCCATCTACTAAATCTTTAGCTTCTTTTAAGCCAAGACCTGTAATTTCGCGAACAGCTTTAATTACGTTTACTTTGTTGTCTCCTGAAGCAGTCAACATCACTGTAAACTCAGTTTTTTCTGCAGCAGCAGCGCCGCCAGCAGCAGCAGGTGCAGCAGCAACAGCAACAGCAGCTGCAGCAGCTGAAACACCAAATTTCTCTTCCATATCTTTAATAAGTTCTGACAAGTCAAGAACTGACATTGCACTTACTGCATCTAAAATTTCAGCTTTAGAGATAGCCATTTAATACTCCTAATAAAAAAATTTAAATAAATCGTTTAAAAATTACGCAGGTTTTTGATCGCGAACTGCTGCTAAACCACGAACAAATTTTGTTGGTACCTCATTAAGCGTACGAACAAATTTCGCAATCGGTGCTTGCATTGTTCCCAATAATTTTGCGAGTAATTCTTCACGACTTGGCAATGATGCTAATGCTTCAATATTTGAAGCGCTCATTACCTTATTCGGCATTGCTCCTGATTTAATAACAAACTTATCGTTTGATTTGGCAAATTCATTTAGCACTTTAGCAACAGCAACTGGATCAGTTGAGATGCCATACACTATTGGACCTACCATTTCATTGGCTAAGTCAGAGAACGCAGTTCCATCTACGGCTCTTCGAACTAATGTGTTCTTTAAGACGCGAAGATAAACTCCTGATTTTCTGGCTTGAACTCTTAATGCCGTCATTTCGCTTACACCGATACCTCGGTTTTCAGCTAAAACAACTGCTTGAGCGCCCGCGATTTGCTTATTAACTTCAGCAACCACTGCCTTTTTTTGTTCAAGATTAAGACTCAAGGTCTTCTCCTTCCGTTAAATTAAGTATTAAGTAAACTTAATACCAACATTACGGCGACCTCTATCAGGATGCTATCCTTAAGGGGTACCGCCATCTGCGTAGGCTCTAGCAAAAAATCACTAGAATTAGACTTGTAAGCACCTACGGTCTTTGAAAGCTTCACTGATATTTTCATATCAGTGAACCCAAAGTTCTTTTTAAAAAAAGCTTTCGCTTTCTTTTAATTCTTTACACTAAACTTGTTGAATCGATTCTTACACCAGCACCCATCGTGCTAGAAACCGATAATTTTTTTACAAAAATACCTTTTGTTGTTGGTGGTTTAGCCTTATTAATTGCATCAATTAATGCTGCTAAATTGCCTTTTAATTGCTCAACAGAGAATGATGCGCGGCCAATCGTACAATGCACGATACCTCCTTTGTCAGTTCTATATTGAACTTGTCCACCTTTTGCATTTTTAACTGCTGCAGCTGTGTCCGGTGTTACCGTGCCCACTTTTGGATTTGGCATTAAACCCCTTGGGCCTAATACTTGTCCTAATGCTCCAACAACTTTCATAGCATCTGGCGTGGCAATTACTACATCAAAATCCATCATGCCGCCTTTAATTTTTTCAGCGAGATCATCAAATCCAACAATGTCTGCGCCCGCTGCTTTTGCAGCTTCAGCTGCAGCGCCTTGAGCAAATACTGCAACACGTGTTGTTTTGCCTGTACCATTCGGAAGCACTAATGCACCACGAATAAGTTGATCAGATTTTTTAGCATCAATACCTAGATTAATAACTGCATCTACTGATTCATCAAATTTTGCTGTTGCTGTTTCTTTAACAAGCTGAAGACCCTCTTGTGCGGGATAAGATTTATCACGGTCAACTTTAGATCTTAGTGCTGAAATTCTTTTATTTAATGGCATCTTATACACCCTCCACTTCTATACCCATGCTTCGCGCACTGCCTGCGATTGTTCGCACTGCAGCATCCATATCAGCCGCTGTAAGATCTGCCATTTTTGTTTTAGCGATTTCTTCAGCTTGTGCTCTAGTAATTTTTCCAACTTTATCTGTATGCGGTCTTGGTGAACCTTTTTCTAATTTCGCTGCTTTTTTAATTAGAATTGATGCGGGTGGCGTTTTCATAACAAAAGTAAAACTCTTGTCTGCGAAAGCGGTGATCACAACAGGAATAGGTAATCCGGGTTCAAAAGTTTGTGTAGCAGCATTAAATGCCTTACAAAACTCCATAATGTTTAAGCCTCTTTGACCCAACGCAGGTCCCACTGGTGGACTTGGGTTAGCTTTGCCGGCTGGGATTTGTAGCTTTATATAGCCAACGATTTTCTTTGCCATTTCATTCTCCTAAATTAGGTACAAGCGCTTTCTTAAAAAGCTCCCTAGTTAATTTTTACTGCTCTACTACTAAACTTCTTTTTCTACTTGACCAAACTCAAGTTCAACTGGTGTTGCTCTACCAAAAATAACCACTGATACTTTGAGTTTGCTTTTTTCGTAATTGATATCTTCAATCGTTCCTGAGAACTCTTTAAATGGTCCGTCAATAACACGAATCGATTCACCTTTTTCGAAAGTAAGTTTTTGCGTTGGATTAGTTTTGCTTTCATCCATACGCTGTAAAATAATTTCTACTTCTTTATCTTTAATTGGTGTTGGTTTTAAAGCGCTTCCACCAATAAATGCAGTTACTTTCGGCGTGCTTTTCACTAAATGCCAACTCTCGTCATTCATTTCCATTTGAACGAGAACATACCCTGGGTAAAGTTTTCTTTCGCTTAATGTTTTTTGGCCAGCTTTCATTTCAATGACCTCTTCTACAGGCACCAAAATATCGCCAAAAAGATTCTGAAGATTTGATCGCTCAATTCTTTCAGAAAGTCCTTTTTGAACTAACTTTTCATATCCAGAAAAAGCTTGGACAGCATACCAACGCATTGTCATTACTAACCCCGTCCCAATAACCAATTAATCATGTATGAAAAACTTACGTCTACTAACGCCAAGAAAACTGCCATCACAGCAACAAGAATAAATACAGTAATTGTCATCTGTATTGTTTCTTTTCTTGTTGGCCAAACAACTCGTTTAGATTCAACAATGGCTTCATTGATAAACCCAAATGTTTTTTGACCAAGAGCCGTTTTCCAAAAAACTATACCTGCTAATCCAAGCCCAACCAGAATGACTAGTATTCTTAGCACTAAGGCTTGATCACTTAAAAGATAAAACCCAACTATTCCTGCTACAAAAAGTAAGAATGAAAAAACAATTTTTAACTTATCTGTCATTAATACTTCTTTCTTTTAATGGCAGGCCAGGAGGGTCTCGAACCCCCAACCCTCGGTTTTGGAGACCGATACTCTACCAATTGAGCTACTGGCCTAAATATAAAATTTATCTCTAAAACTATTCAATCACCTTAGCAACAACACCAGCACCTACTGTGCGGCCACCTTCACGAATCGCAAAGCGTAAACCTTCTTCCATCGCGATTGGTGCAATGAGTGCTACTGTAATTGACACGTTATCACCTGGCATCACCATTTCTGTACCTGCCGGTAATTCAACAGCGCCTGTGACGTCTGTTGTTCTGAAGTAGAACTGTGGACGATAACCATTGAAGAATGGTGTATGACGACCACCTTCATCTTTACCAAGCACATAGATCTCTGCAGTGAATTTTGTATGTGGTGTGATTGAACCTGATTTAGCTAACACTTGACCACGTTCAACTTCTTCACGTTTTGTACCACGTAACAACACACCTACGTTGTCACCTGCTTGACCTTGGTCAAGTAACTTACGGAACATTTCAACGCCTGTACATGTTGTTTTAAGTGTAGGTTTGATACCTACGATTTCAATTTCATCACCCACTTTAACAATACCGCGCTCAACACGGCCTGTCACAACAGTACCACGACCTGAGATTGAGAATACGTCTTCAACTGGCATTAAGAATGCACCGTCGATTGCACGTTCTGGTGTTGGGATATAGCTATCAAGTGCTTCAGCTAATTTAAAGATTGATGGTTCACCAATTTCAGATTGGTCACCTTCGAGTGCTAATTTTGCAGAACCCATCACGATCGGCGTTTTGTCGCCTGGGAAGTCATACTTCGTTAAAAGGTCACGCACTTCCATTTCAACGAGTTCTAATAATTCTTTGTCATCCACCATGTCTGCTTTGTTTAAGAAGACCACGATGTAAGGCACGCCTACTTGGCGAGCTAAAAGGATATGTTCACGTGTTTGAGGCATTGGGCCGTCAGCTGCTGAACATACAAGGATCGCGCCGTCCATCTGCGCTGCACCTGTAATCATATTTTTAACATAGTCAGCGTGGCCTGGGCAATCAACGTGCGCATAGTGGCGATTTGCTGTCTCGTATTCAACGTGCGCTGTATTAATGGTAATACCACGTGCTTTTTCTTCTGGCGCCGCATCAATTTGATCGTAAGCTTTAGCTTCTCCACCAAATTTCTTAGCAAGAATCGTTGTGATTGCCGCTGTGAGTGTTGTCTTACCATGGTCAACGTGACCAATTGTGCCAACGTTCACATGGGGTTTGGTACGTTCAAATTTGCCTTTTGCCATAATGTTATGTCCTTAATTAATTACATTCTTCAAAATAATTTACTGGTGCCCATGGCGGGAATCGGACCCGCGACCTCTCCCTTACCAAGGGAGTGCTCTACCACTGAGCCACATGGGCGTGTCCAAATTCTCAATATCTGGAGCGGGCGACGAGGTTCGAACTCGCGACATTTAGTTTGGAAAACTAATGCTCTACCAGCTGAGCTACACCCGCACACCCATGGATCTAATCTCCACGTCGCCTCTGAAGAGGCCATTACTCATGGTGGAGGGGGAAGGATTCGAACCTTCGTACTCAGAGAGAACGGATTTACAGTCCGTCGCCTTTAACCACTCGGCCACCCCTCCAAACCGAACCCTAAATTATGTTGGTTTTTTTGATTTTTGTCAAACTAATGAGGGACTTATAGATAAGGAATAAATTCGAATTAAGATGGTGCCGGATGTCGGAATCGAACTGACGACCTTCGCATTACAAGTGCGCTGCTCTACCAACTGAGCTAATCCGGCGTTATCAGGAGGCGCTACTATACCAATTTATTTAAATTTGAACTAGTTTTTTAGCTTTTAACTAGGGTTAATTTAGGTTTATTGGGTGATTTTTTTGTCTCTTTTAAGTCTGTTTCTTGATCTTCTTTCACTTCAAAGAATAATCCTTCACCATTTTCTTTGGCATAAATGCCTTCAACAGCCGAAATAGGCAAATATAAGTTTTCAGGAGCCCCATTAAATCGTGCGGTAAAGGTAATTGCTGCGTCTCCCAAAAGCAAATCTTTAATGGATTCAGGGCTCAAATTAAGAAGAATTTTTCCATCTTTGATAAAAGCTCTTGGTGCTAAAGTATTTTGATCTACCTTTACAAGCAAGTAAGGTGTGAATTGTTCAGCAACACACCATTCATAAATCGCTCTTACAAGATACGGTTTGGTTGAGGCTGATTTTGCCATTCTTACTAAATTATTTTCTCATCGCTTTTTCTGAAGGAGTCATTGCATCAGCATAAAGTGGTCTTGAAAATAATTTCTCTGCATACTTAAGTAAAGGTGCTGCTTGATTTGGAAGCTCAATTCCATAATGACCCAAACGCCAAAGTAAAGGAGCAATCGCAACATCTAACATTGAGAATTCATCACTTAATAAATGTTGTTGTTTAGAAAAAATAGGGACAATCAACAGCAAATTATCACGCACATGTTTTCTTGCAATCTCTTTAGCTGCTTCATCTGTTGATTCTAAAGCTGGAATATGAATAAATAATTGTTTTTCAAAATCACTTAAAAATAAACGTGCTCTTGCTCTCATAACTGGATCAGCTGGCATCAACTGAGGATGAGGGAAACGTTCATCAATATATTCATTGATAATGTTAGCGTCTGTTAATACAAGATCTCTTTCTACTAACACTGGAACGGAATTGTGCGGGCTTAATATCGCTAAATCTTCTGGCTTATTTGCTAAGTCAACATCCACAACTTCAAAGTCCATACCTTTTTCAAATAAAACAATTCTGCAGCGGTGACTAAAAGGGTCGATCGATCCTGAATATAATTTCATCATAATTATTTAATATCTTTCCAAAATTCTTTCTTGAGTTTGATTGTTAAAACTAATAACAAGCCGAGAAATAAAAGAACATAATACCCCATATGATGTCTTTTTAATTTTGAGGGCTCAGACATAAAGGTAAGGTAATTTACAAGGTCTCCTACAAGCGCATCATATTCTTTTGCTGATAGCGTGCCCGGTTTAACAAGCTCTAAAGTATGATGCTCTTCATTTAACTTTTGATCGCCTTGTAACTTCCATAAAATATGAGGCATTGCTGTTTTATCAAAAACAGTATTATTCCATCCAGTCGGTCTAGATGAATCTCGATAATACCCTCTTAAATAACTATAAATCCAATCCGAACCTCTTGCTCTTACTTCAACTGAAAGGTCAGGCGGATTTGCACCAAACCAAGCCTTAGCATCTTTCTTGGTCATTGCAATTTTCATGGGTTCGCCAACTTTTTCTGCTGTGAAAAGTAAATTTTCTTTAATCAAACTATCAGACAAACCGATATCTTTTAACCGGTTATATCTCATATAGTTTGCGCTATGGCAATTCAAGCAATAATTGATAAATGTTTTAGCACCTCTTTGAAGAGAAGCTTGATCATTTAAATCAATAGGCGCTTTATCTAATACTAGATGCTCATTCGCAAATCCAGCACTTGAAAAAACAAAAATAAATATTAAAAATAATTTAGTTAAAATTTTCATTTGTAACTGACCCTTGAAGGAACTGGTTTTGTTTTATCTTTTTGACTGTAATAAGGCATTAGCGCAAAAAATAAGAAATAAGTAATTGTAAAAATTCGAGCAACTACCGTAGCCTTATCAACACCACCAATCACTGGAATTGCACTAGAAAATTGACCCCAAACGTTTGATGGCACCGTGCCTAAGTATCCCAGAACAAAGAAACTCACAACAAATAACGCAATCCATCTTTTAAACAAATTACCTTTATAACGGATCGATCTAACTTTACTTTTATCTAACCAAGGTAAAAATGCAAATGCGAGCACAGACAATCCCATTGCAGCTACACCTGGAAATTGAGAATTTAATATTGGTGGAACAGCTCGAAGAATTGAGTAATAAGGCGTGAAATACCAAACGGGTGCAATATGTGCAGGCGTTTTTAATGGATCTGCTGGAATAAAATTATTAGCTTCTAAAAAGTAGCCACCCATTTCCGGTAAATAAAAAATAATTAACGCAAATACAATAAGAAATACAGATACGCCGATCAAATCTTTAACTGTGTAATAAGGGTGGAATGGAATGCCATCTAGAGGAATACTTGTTTTTTTATCAAGATTTTTTTTAATATCAATACCGTCGGGATTGTTTGACCCAACTTCATGAAGTGCCACAAGATGCACAAATACGAGCCCACAAAGCGCTAAAGGAAGCGCAATTACATGAAAAGCAAAGAAACGATTTAATGTTGCGTCCGATACTAAATAATCTCCCCTTAACCATTCAGATAAATCTGGACCTACAAATGGAATTGCCGAGAAAAGATTCACAATAACTTGCGCGCCCCAATAAGACATTTGCCCCCAAGGTAATAGGTACCCAAAAAAGGCCTCGCCCATCAAGCATAGAAAAATAGCCACTCCAAAAAGCCACAAGAGTTCTCTTGGATTTTTATAAGAACCATAAATTAAACCCCGAAACATATGCAAATACACAACCACAAAAAACATAGAAGCTCCTGTGGAATGCATATACCTTATAAGCCATCCAAATGAGACATCTCGCATAATATATTCGACAGATCCGAATGCTAACTCGGCATCTGGCTTATAGTGCATAGTTAAAAATATGCCTGTCGCTAACTGAAGGACAAGCACCAACAGAGCAAGCGAACCGAAGAAATACCAAAAATTGAAGTTCTTTGGCGCGTAATATTCTGTCAGGTGATTTGTAATGAGAGATGACAAAGGAAATCTTTCATCCACCCATGCCATTAAGCCGCCTTTAGATTTTTTTGTTTTGATTTCTGTTTTCATACTTTTACGTCAACCTTATCCTTTGTTATCTTCACCAATCAAGAGCGTGTTGTCATTAATATACTTATGCGGAGGGACTACAAGATTAATTGGTGCCGGAGATCCCTTAAATACTCGACCAGCCAAATCAAATTTAGATCCATGACATGGACAAAAAAATCCGCCATTCCAATTTTCCCCCATATCACCCTGGGTCTGTAATTTGGCTGTAGGAGAGCAACCTAAGTGGGTGCAAATACCTACCAAAACAAGTAAATTAGGTTTTAGTGATCTTGTTGCATTTTTACAATAACTTGGTTGTTGAGAAATTACCTCAAGATTTGGATCAGAAAGATTAGGATCGTTTTTTTTCAGATCATCTAACATAGCCTTAGAGCGATTAATAATCCAAACTGGTTGACCTCTCCATTCGGTTGTAATCATAGACCCAGCTTCAATTTTACTTACATCGACCTCAACAGGCGCTCCAGCTGCTTTTGCACGTTCACTTGGCGTCATACTTGATAAGAAAGGAACGGCAATCGCTCCAGCACCAATCGCCCCAGTCACAGTGGTAGCTGCAATTAAAAAACTTCTTTTCTTTTTGTCTATTTTATCGTCTTGATGATTTGCCATGATGATTTATTAAGTATGCTTTTATGAAATTAAAGTGATTGAGAAATTAAGTCTGCGAAATTCGCATCATTATACAAAATTTCATTCGAAATCTAAATAGGAGCAGTGCTAAATTAAGTCTTATCGAGCTTTTAAGTTAATTCGCTTGGATGCAAATAGACCTAATTCATATAAAAACCATAATGGAATGGCTAAACAGAATTGTGAGATCACATCAGGTGGCGTCAAAATAGCACCTATAACGAATGCAATAACAATCATATAAGATCTTACCTCTTCTAAAGTTTTTACTTTCACCCATCCCAAGGTCACTAGTATAAGAATAATCACGGGCACTTCGAATGCTAATCCAAACGAAATCAACAAAGATAAAATAAGATCTAGATAATTTGAAATATCGATCATCAAACTTACATTTGAGGGCGTCATAAGTATAAAAAAATTAAATACGATTGGAAAAATCAGGTAATAAGCGAAAGCCATTCCTACAAAGAACAATATGATGCCACTTACGAATGACAATAAAATTAATTTTTTTTCTTTTTTATAAAGTCCTGGAGAAATAAAACGCCAAAATTGGTAAAAAATAAAAGGAAGTGAAAGCAAAAAAGAAATAAAAGCTGTGATTTTAATAGGCACTATAAAAGTTGAAGTGAGACCAGTGCTAACCAACTTATTACCATCCGTTAATTTAGCAATCAAAGGTGCTGAAAAAAAACTATAAATGTCATTGGCATAAAAACTTAAACAAACAAAAATGACAATAAAACTGATCGCGCTTCTAAAAAGAGTGTTTCTTAATTCAATAAGTTGCTGAATAAAAGGTTTAAAGTGATTCAATGTGATTTAATCGATTTTTTTTTAATTTCACGCTGAATTTTTTGAAGCTCTTTAAACTTTTCTTCTCGCTCAATTTCTTCTTTGAGTTTGCCAATATAATTTTGTGCCCTTCCAGTCAGCTTTCCTAAAACCTTAGCTACTTTCGGTAACTTTTCTGGACCAATCACCATAAGCGCTACAAAAAAAATAACAATCAACTCTGAAAAAGAAACGTCAAACATAGAGCTTATTTTCTCAAGCGAGTTTTTGAAACTCCTCGGCGAATTGTTTTAGCTTTAGGTGCTTTTTCATCTTTGACTGCATCTTTAAAATTCTTAACAGCAGCACCTAAATCACTTCCGATATTTCTCAATTTACTTGTCCCAAATATTAAAAAAACAATTAATAAAACTATTAACCAGTGTGTGATGCTTGAAAATCCCATAATAACTCCCTATTAAATTTTTGCTAGTTTTGAACTTCCACCATATACATGAAAGTGCATATGAAAAACTTCTTGGCCGCCTTCAGCGCCAGAATTAATCATTGTTCTAAAGCCTTTCAATCCCAATTCTTTTGCTAATTTGGGTGCCAACAAAAGCATATTTGAAATGATTTCTTTGTCACCTTCACTACACGTCATTAAATTTTCAATATGTTTTTTAGGTGTAATTAGGAAATGAACTTTATCGATCGGATGAATATCATGAAAAGCTACTAATTCATCATTCTCAAATATTTTTTTGCTCGGTATTGATCCCTCAATAATTTTACAGAAGATACAAGTCATATTATTTTACTTTCGGGGGCGACTTTCTTTCTCTTCGATACCTGAAGTACCTTCTCTTCTACAAAGTTCATTCAGAATATCTTCCGCACTTAAATTTTTATGCGCCATTAATACTAGAGTATGAAACCATAGGTCAGCAACTTCATGGACAAGCTCTTTGTTATCTCCTTGACGTGCAGCAATGATTGTCTCAAAAGCTTCTTCATTCACTTTTTTTAAAATGGCTTCCAATCCATCACGATACAAAGAAGCTGTATATGATTTACTAGGGTCGTCTTTTTTTCTAGCTTCAAGTGTTTCTGAAAGTTTTTTTAAAATCGTATTCGTATTCATATTAATTATTTTTTATAAATATCTTTAGGTTCTTTTATCACAGGATAATCAGTTACCCACATATTTTTGTCATCTAGCTTTTGATAAAAACAAGTTTCACGACCTGTATGGCAGGCAATATTTTCAATTTGCTCAATTTTAAGCAGGATGACATCACCATCACAATCGAGTCTTATTTCATGAACATTCTGCACATGTCCTGATTCCTCGCCTTTCTCCCAAATTTTTTTTCTAGATCTTGACCAATAAAAAGCTTTTTTATTTTTTTGTGTCAGTTCTAAAGCTTCTTGATTCATCCATGCAAACATAAGAATTTTATTTGTTCTATAGTCCTGTGCAATAACTGGGACAAGCCCATCTTTATCCCATTTGATAGATTGTATCCAGCTCATTGGCGAATCTCGATGTGATTAGATTTCATAAACACTTTCGCTTCATTAATAGTATATTCTCCATAATGAAATATGCTTGCCGCTAAGACAGCATCAGCCCCACCTATTTTTACACCATCTACAAGATGCTGAAGATCACCAACACCTCCAGATGCAATAATAGGCACATTCACTTTATCAGATATTGCCTTAATCAATTCGAGATCAAAACCTTTTTTTGTCCCGTCTCGATCCATACTAGTAATTAATAATTCACCTGCCCCTAATGAAGCCATTTTTGCTGCCCATTCAACCGCATCTAATCCAGTGGCATTTCTACCGCCATGGGTAAATACTTGCCAAAAAGATTTGTTTCCCTCTACTGTTAACTTTGCATCAATTGCAACCACAATACACTGGGAACCAAAACGAGATGAAGTTTGATAAACAATATCGGGATTAATAATTGCTGAGGTATTAATGCTGACTTTATCGGCACCTGCATTGAGTAAATTTCTAACATCTTCAGGCGTTCGAACACCGCCGCCTACAGTCAATGGAATAAAAACTTCTTTGGCAACATTCTCGATAATGTGCAATATTAAACCTCGATTATCTGAGCTTGCTGTAATATCCAAAAAAGCTAATTCATCTGCACCTTGCTCATTATATTTTTTTGCAACCTCTACAGGATCACCTGCATCTTTTAATTCTAAAAAATTAATCCCTTTAACAACTCTGCCATCAGTCACATCTAGACAAGGAATAATTCTTTTAGCGAGTGGCATTTATTTGATAAGCTCATCTGCGAGTGCTTGTGCTGCCTTAAAATCAAGCGTTCCCTCGTAAATAGCCCTACCTGTAATTGCGCCACTGACGCCTGAATATGCAATTGAACATAAATTTTTAATATCTTCTAGATTAGTCACTCCACCACTTGCAATCACAGGAATGGTAAGTGCTTCAGCTAATTTCTCTGTTGCTTCAATATTTAACCCGTTCAACATACCATCACGTCCAATATCTGTATAAATAATGGCTTCAACACCATAACCTTCAAATTTCTTTGCGAGCTCAATCACATTGTGCCCGGTTAATTTGGCCCATCCATCAATAGCCACTTCCCCCTCTTTTGCATCAAGGCCCACAATAATTTGCCCAGGAAACGCATAGCAAGCTTCGTGGAGAAAACCGGGATTTTTAACCGCGGCTGTTCCTATAATGATGTAGTCAACGCCGTTATTCAGATATTTTTCAACTGTATCGAGATTGCGAATGCCGCCACCTAATTGAATTGGAATCGCACCATTAACCTCTTTTACAATAGCTTTGATAGCGGATTCATTCACAGGTTTGCCAGCAAATGCACCGTTTAGATCAACCAGATGTAATCTTCGAGCCCCAAGATCTGTCCATTGCTTTGCAACTTCTCCAGGATTTTCTGAAAAGATTGTTGATTCTTCCATTAGGCCTTGTTTAAGCCTAACGCATTTACCGTCTTTCAAATCAATTGCTGGAATGATTAACATAAACTAAAAACCTATACTGACCATTGAACAAAATTTTTGATAAGTTGTAAGCCAGCTGTCGAACTTTTTTCTGGATGAAATTGCACTGCAAAAATATTTTCTTTCGCAATAGCACAACAAAATTTTTGTGCATATGAAGTTTCAGCTGACACAATATTTTTATCTTTAGATTCTAAATAGTAACTATGAACGAAATAAAATCGATCGTTATTATGAATGTTTTGCCATAAAGGGTGATGACTTGTCTGCGATACTTCGTTCCATCCCATATGAGGAATTTTTAACTTATGGCCACTTTCATCTGCTGTATTTTGATTATTAAATCGCTTAATGGTGCCGCCTAATAACCCTAGACCTTCTACATTACCTTCTTCGCTTTTATCAAATAGCATCTGCAAGCCAATACATATTCCTAAAAAAGGTTTTGTTTTGGCTGCGTCAATTACAGAGGATCTTAAATTTCTTTCATCAAGTTCTCTTATGCAGTCAGGCATAGCTCCTTGACCAGGAAAAACTACATGATGTGCTTTTTTAATATCGGCAGGGTTGCTTGTAACTTTAATATCAGTTTCGGGCGATATTTGTTTAAAGGCATTAAATACTGACTTTAAATTTCCCATTCCATAATCAATGATTGCAATCATTATTATTTTGATGAAAAAAAGTTTATAGACTGCCTTTGGTTGAGGGGGTTATGCCAGAAATTTTTGGATCAATACAAACAGCCATTTTAAGGGCTCTTCCAAATGCTTTATAAATTGTTTCTGCCTGATGATGTGAATTATCACCTTTAAGATTATCGATGTGCATAGTGATATTTGCATGATTTACGAATCCTTGAAAAAATTCGTGTATTAAATCAACATCAAATTCACCTATCGCAGCTCTTTTAAATTCGACATCAAATTCAAGGCCTGGTCTACCTGAGATATCAAGGACAACTCTTGATAATGCTTCATCTAAAGGAATAATCGCTGAACCATATCTGGTAATTCCTTTTTTATCTCCGATTGCTTTATTGAAGGCCTGACCAAGAACTATGCCGACATCTTCAACAGTATGATGTGCATCAATATGAAGATCGCCTTTTGCTGTCACTTCTAGATCGAACATGCCATGACGCGCAACTTGGTCTAACATGTGGTCTAAGAAACCGATGCCAGTATTAAGTTTTGCGCTCCCCTGACCATCAAGATTAATACTTACCTCAATTTTAGTTTCATTTGTATTTCTTGAAACAGATGCTGATCTTGTCATATTTTTTTACTTGTATTAGATGAGATATTTTAACCCATTAAAAATGTAATTAACATCAATTATTTCATATGCTTACAATAAGTTTTAAGTTCTCAAGCAATGCTTGCATTTCTTCATCCGAACCAATTGTGAATCGGATATAAGAAGAAATTCTTATTGGATTATCAAAACGTCTCACTACAATTCCACAATCTCTTAATTTACTTACTATGATTTTTCCATCAATAGAGGTGTGTTTAGCAAAAACAAAATTAGCGCCTGATGGTAAGACTGAAAAATTTAGAGCTTTCAATTTATCTACAAAATTTAATTTTGTATGAATAACTTTATGGCAGGTACTTTTAAAATAGGAATCATCTTTAAAAGATTCAATACCTGCAAGCAATCCTAATCGATCAATTGGATATGAATTGAAGCTATCTTTTACTCTAACCAAAGCCTCAATAAGATCCGGATGACCTATGGCATAACCAAGCCTTAACCCCGCTAAAGATCTTGATTTAGAAAATGAATGCGTGACTAATAAATTATTATATTTTCCCGTAAGAGAAATAACGGATTCCGTTCCAAAGTCGACATAAGCTTCATCTACAATCACTACAGAATCATTATTCTTTTCAAGAAATGCTTCAATCTGTTTCAAACTAAGTGGTATACCAGTTGGTGCATTTGGATTCGGGAAAATAACGCCTCCATTAGACATCAAATAATCATTTAATATGATTTCAAATGAATCATTAAGGGGGATAGTTTTAAAATCAATCTCGAAGAGTTTGCAATATACAGGGTAAAAGCTATAAGTAATATCAGGAAATAAAATGGGCGCGTCATGTTTTAAGAGCGCTTGAAAAGCAATAGCTAAAACCTCATCCGATCCATTACCTACAAAAACATGATTAGGTTTAACATTAAAATAATCTGAAATAGATTTCTTAAGCGCTTCTGAATTTGGATCCGGGTAAAGTCTTAAAGTATCATCTGTGAATTCTTTAATTGCTGCAATGACTTTTGGACTCGGTCCATAAGGATTCTCATTAGTATTTAATTTAATTAGATTATTGAGTTTAGGTTGTTCGCCAGGAATATATGGCGTCAAGCCATGAACAACCTTGCTCCAGAATTTACTCATTATCTATACGATATTCCGCAGATTTCGCATGAGCTTGAAGTCCTTCGCCATGCGCTAAAACCGAGGCAATTTTTCCAAGCTTGCGAGCGCCTTGATTGGATAATTTAATTAAACTTGAGCGCTTTTGAAAATCATAAACACCAAGTGGCGAAGAAAATCTTGCTGTTCTTGATGTTGGCAGAACATGATTCGGGCCAGCACAATAATCCCCAACGGCTTCGCATGTATTTCTTCCCATAAAGATAGCGCCCGCATGTTTAATACTATCAACGAGCATATCTGGATCATCTACCGAAAGCTCTAAATGTTCAGGTGAAATAAAATTTGAAATCTCGGCTGCCTCTTCTAAAGTTTTTACTTTGATCATTGCACCTCTATTTACCAAAGAAGTCTCAATAATTTTTTTTCTTGGCATGGTACTAATTAGTTTATTAATACTCTTTTGAACTTGATTTAAAAACGCATCACTTGGGCTAATTAAAATCGACTGCGCTAACTCATCATGCTCAGCCTGAGAGAATAAATCCATCGCAATCCAATCTGGATTCGATTTTTCATCTGCGATAATAAGTATTTCTGAAGGTCCTGCGACCATATCAATTCCAACGACACCGAATACTCTTCTTTTGGCCTCTGCAACATAAGCATTGCCTGGACCTACAATTTTGTCTACCTGAGGAATCGTTTGTGTGCCATAAGCGAGTGCACCGATTGCTTGAGCACCGCCAATTGCAAATACACGATCTACTTTAACGAGTGCTGCCGCAGCTAACACCAATTGATTTCTTTCTCCACGAGGCGATGGGACCACCATAATAATTTCTTTAACACCTGCGACTTTTGCTGGAATTGCATTCATTAACACTGAAGAAGGATAAGCTGCTTTTCCTCCAGGAACATATAAACCTACTCGATCTAGCGAAGTTACTTTTTGACCAAGTAAACTTTGATCATCTTCGGTATAGCTCCATGAGCTCATTAATTGTTTATTGTGATAATCAAAAACTCTTTTAGCAGCTTCTTCAAGCGCATCTTTTGATGCTTTAGGAAGACTTTCTAGAGCCAAATTTAATTCTTCTTTAGAGATTTCAAATTCTTCCATACGAGAAAAATCTACGTGATCAAATATTTTTGTATATTCAATTACGGCTTGATCACCTCTTTTTTTCACATCACTTAAAATTTCTGCGACCGTTTTTTCAATCTGAGTATTTTCTTCAGCCTCAAAGAAAATAAGCTGACTTAACTGATCTTTAAAGTTTGCGTCTTGAGTATTTAATTTTTTAATTTGAATCATAAGTATGATTAGGTTTTAAGTGCTTTTTCAAATTGACTAAGAATAGGCTGCAAGAGTTCTCTTTTTAATTTTAATGAAGCTTGATTAATGATTAATCTTGAACTGATATCAGAAATATCTTCAACTGCAGCGAGGTTATTAGCCTTCAAAGTTTTACCCGTGCTCACTAAATCTACGATCACATCTGCTAAACCTACAAGCGGAGCTAATTCCATTGAGCCATAAAGCTTAATTAAATCAATATGCATGCCTTTTTTTGCAAAATGTTCTTTAGCTACTTTTACATATTTTGTCGCGACTTTTAAGCGGACACCTTTTTGAATAGCGCCTGCATAATCAAAATCTTTTTTAGCCGCGACCATCATTTTGCAGCGACCAATATTAAGATCAATGGGCTGATAAAGTCCTTCCCCCATATATTCATCAAGAATATCTTTACCTGTAATACCAATATCAGCTGCCCCATATTCAACGTAAGTTGGCACATCTGTAGCTCTTACAATAATAAGTTTTATATCTTTTTGGTTAGTATCTAAAATAAGTTTTCTAGATGTTTCAGGATCTTCGTTACAAGTAATACCTATCCTCTCTAAAAGAGGGATGGTTTGTTCAAATATTCTTCCCTTAGATAAAGCGATTGTAATTTTCATCTTAATGAATCCGTTTAATATTGGCGCCTAGTTGATTTAATTTATCCTCTAATTTTTCGTATCCGCGATCAAGATGATAAATACGCTCGATTGTAGTTTGTCCTCTTGCTGCCAAACTTGCAAGAACAAGACTTGCGGAAGCCCTTAGATCTGTTGCCATTACAGAGGCGCCTTCCAAGTTCGCTTTACCTCTAATAATTGCCGTATTTCCTCTGATATCAATCTGTGCTCCCATACGAATGAGCTCCTGCACATGCATAAAGCGATTTTCAAAGATCGTTTCAGTGACTTCTGACACACCCTCTGCAATAGTATTTAAAGCCATCATTTGTGCTTGCATATCTGTAGGGAAAGCAGGATAAGGAGCGGTTCTTACACTTACCGCTTTCAATTTCCCATCACTTTTAATGCGAATTGAATTTTCATGCGATTCAATTTTAACGCCAGTTTCAATTAATTTTTGTGTAATTGCATCTAAACATTTGGGCTGAACATTTTTTAGAAGCACATCGCCACCTGTCATGGCAACAGCAGCTAAATATGTTCCTGCTTCAATTCTATCAAAGATCACATCGTGGCTTGCTTTATGAAGGGAATCCACACCTTCAATTGTAATTACATCAGTCCCTAAGCCTTTAATTTTGGCGCCCATTTTATTTAGGCATTCGCCAAGATCCAAAACTTCAGGTTCTTTGGCAGCATTTTCCAAAACGGTAATGCCATTCGCTAATGAAGCGGCCATCATTAAATTCTCAGTTCCTGTGACGGTAACAATATCCATATAAAATTTACAGCCTTGTAACTTCGATTTAGGCAAGTGTTTCGTCGAAGCTTCAATATAACCATTGTGAATATCTATTTTTGCACCCATCGCTTGCAGCCCTTTGATATGAATATCGACAGGCCTTGATCCAATAGCACAACCTCCTGGTAATGAAACTCGAGCTTCACCAAATCGTGCAAGCAAAGGGCCCAAAACAAGAATAGAAGCACGCATTGTTTTTACACGTTCATAAGGTGCATTTTTGTTAGTAATTTCTTTTGCAGTTAGTTCAGTTGAATCATTTTTGAACTTAATATCTACACCCATGTACTTTAATAAAGATTTGGTCGTATTTACATCTTGAAGTTGAGGCACATGTGTTAATGACAATGTGTCTTCAGTCAGAAGGGACGCAATCAGTATTGGTAAAGCTGCATTTTTAGCGCCTGATATTTCAAGTTCGCCGTGAAGGGGGTACTGTCCTTCAATAACCAATTTATCCAAGTTATGAATTAGCCTTTAATAACTTTACTAACTCTCCAGTTTCATACATCTCTTTCATAATGTCAGCACCGCCAATAAATTCTCCTCGAATATAAAGCTGAGGAATAGTCGGCCAATTAGCAAATACTTTGATGCCTTCTCTTATTTCAGGATCTTGCAATACATCAATCGCATGAAAATCAGTATCACATGCGTCTAAAATTTTAGTTGCTAAACTCGAAAAACCACACTGAGGAAATTTAGGACTTCCCTTCATATACAAAACTACATTATGCTCATTGATCGTTTTTTGAATCTTCTCTTGCGCACTCATGATTTGCTCCTCAATATTACGTTTTTAATTGATTCCATTCATTTGGTGTATAAGTCTTCATAGATAAAGCGTGAATCTCACTTTTCATCTTGTCACCTAAAGCATTAAATACCATTTGATGTTGTTTAACTCGATTTAATCCTTCAAATAATCTACTTACAATCGTGCCTTCAAAATGACTACCGTCCTCACCTAAAATCTCGACAAACTCACATTCAAGTTTTTCAAGAATCGATTCTCTAATATCATTAGCTGTCATCTTTTAGCTTCTTAATTTATAGCCGGATTTTAGCATTCCTAAGGTAATGGAAGCCAATACAATGAAAAAGAAGGTTACGATTGAAAGGCTTAATAATGGAGCTACATCCGACTGCCCAAAAAAACCGTATCTAAAACCATCAATCATGTAAAAGAAAGGATTAAGTTGCGATACCTTTTGCCAAAAAGGCGGTAAGGAATGAATAGAATAAAATACCCCTGATAAGAAAGATAAAGGCATGATCACAAAATTTTGGAAAGCTGCCATTTGATCAAATCGATGCGCCCATATGCCTGCAATAATTCCAAATGTACCAAGCAATGCACCACCAATTATCGCAAAGCCAAAAATAACCCAAGGGTGCAATATAGGCAAATCTACGTACAGAAGAGCAAATGAATAAATACAAGCACCTACAAAAATACCTCTCACTATTGAAGCAATTAAGAAAGCTAGGAAAAACTGAAGGTAAGTAATGGGTGTCAATAAAATAAAAACAATATTTCCCATCACTTTAGATTGAATCAAGCTTGATGAGCTATTTGCAAAAGCATTTTGCAATAAAGACATCATGATTAAACCTGGGATAAGAAATGCTGTGTATTCAACATTGTCATAAACTTTTACATGATTTGCTAAGACATGAGAAAAAATAAGCAAATAGAGGACTGCCGTGATTACAGGCGCAGCCACCGTCTGAAAAACCACACGCCAAAATCTCAATAATTCTTTCTTAAGAAGCGTCCATGTGCCTATCAATTCGCTTTTAAAATTTATCATTTTTTACTTCCAGTAAGCTTTAGAAAAACGTTTTCTAAATCAGAGTTAGTAAGTTCCATATCCAGTATTTTAATTTTTGATTTTTTTAATTCACTTATAATAAATTCCACTTCTGTTATTTCTTCAATTAAAAAACTAATCGAATGTTGATCTAAATTTTTCATAAGCTTCTGAATGCTTGCAGGAATTTTTTTACCTTTTAAATCTAAGCGTAAATTTAAATTTTTCGCTGAAAAGCGCTTTAATAAATTTTTTGTTTTATCTAACGCAACAATCTTGCCTTGATCCATCATAGCGACTCGACTGCAAAGGGTCTCAGCTTCCTCTAGGTAATGCGTTGTCAAAACAATCGTATGGCCTTTTTGATTAAGTTTTTTGATGAATTGCCATAGCTTTTTTCTAAGCTCAACATCTACACCTGCTGTTGGCTCATCTAAGACAATGACGGGAGGTTTATGCACAAGCGCTTGCGCTATTAACGCCCTTCTTTTCATACCGCCGGAGAGCATTCTCATATTTGTATTAGCTTTATCTTGAAGATCAAGACCCTCGATGACTTCATCAATCCAATCATCATTTTCTCGACCTTTACCAAAGTAGCCTGCTTGGAATCGAAGCATTTCTCGTACATTAAAAAAAGGGTCGAATACTAATTCCTGAGGGACAATACCAAGTGATCTTCGTGCATTTTGATAATCTTGAATCACGTCATAACCCATCACTTTGATTGAGCCTGAGGAGGGTTTTGCTAGTCCTGCTAGAATATTAATAAGTGTTGATTTACCTGCGCCATTAGGTCCCAAAAGTGCAAAAAATTCGCCCTCTTCGATTGTGAGATCAATGCCTTTAAGAGCTTCTAATTTACCGAAGTTCTTTTTGACATTGTTAAATAAAATGGCTTTTTTCATTGGGATGAATGCAGCAAGTTTCTTAAATGAAATTTAAGAATGCAATCTTAATGGAGGGAAGATACGAGATCTTCCACTCCATATAACTTTGCGAGACTATTTAAATTTTTTGGTAAATTTTTAAAAGTAAATTGTGATTGTGTTTTTTTGGCTTTTCTTTGTAATTCAAAAATCAAACTTAATGTTGAAGTGTCTACAGACGTTACCTTTGAAAAATCAATCGTCGTTTTTTTGTCTAATTTTTGTTTACTAATTAAATCAATAATGGCTGGTATCTTTTCAATTGTAAGATCACCGCTCAATTGCCATTGATTTTTTTCAAAAACGATCATTTATTAGCTGTCGTTTTATCAAAGTTAGCATTCTTTTCAGCAAGCTTTGCAATAAGCGAAGCCATACCATTTTGTCTAATTTCATTTCCAAATTGACCGCGATAATTTGTAACTAGACTCACACCTTCAATGATGATATCGAAAACTTTCCATGAGTTACCGTCTTTCTCAAGCATATAATCAATTGGTAATGGCGGTGCACCTGGTTGTAAAATTTCTGTTTTTACTAAGACTTCCTCATCCGAGGGTTCAAATCTTGAAGGTTTATAATTTAGCGTTTGATCTTTAAATTTTAATAGTGCACTTCCGTAAGTTTTAACAAGCATTGTTCTGAATTCTTTTTTAAATGCATCTTGTTCTTCTTTTGTCGCTCCATTATAGGCTTTACCAAGAACAAGTTTAGAAATACGGTCAAAATCAAAATAAGGAAGGATTTTTTCTTCGGTAATTTTATAAGCTTTTTCTTTGTTACCCGCCTTTAAATCCTTATCTGTTTTTAAAATTTCAAAAATTTCATCGGCTGTTTTTTTAACAAAAAGATCAGGCGCCTCTGCAGCAAAAATACTCAATGATATGAATAAACTTAAAATTACTAATAAAAACTTTTTCATAGCTTTAAAATCCCTTTAAATTTAAATTATTTCTTTGGTTCTTCAGTGGCTTTATTATACAAGAACTGACTGATTAACTTTTCTAAAACAACTGCATCTTGAGTTTTAGAAATGCGATCCCCTTCTTTTAAGAAATGATCGTCACCGCCCGCTTCTAGACTAATATATTGCTCACCCAATAAACCAGAGGTATAAATATTTGCAAAAGTATCTTTAGGGAAAGGATATCTTTTATCTATTTTTAGAGTTACAACGGCTTGATAAGCTTTGGTATCAAATTTGATATTATCAATGCGACCAACAACTACACCTGAGCTTTTTACGGGTGCTCTCGGTTTAAGACCTCCAATATTTTCATAATTTGCTGTAACCATATAAGTTTCACCTAGTGAATTACTTGTAAGGTTGCCTACTTTCATTGCAAGGCCCAACAAGGCAGCAATACCAATCGCCACAAATAACCCCACCCAAATATCTAATGTTGTCTTATCCATATTTACTCCAATCCTATATTAATGCGCAATCATAAACGAAGTTAAAATAAAATCTAATCCTAAAACTGTGAGCGAAGAAGTCACTACGGTTCTTGTTGTGGCGCGACTCACACCTTCTGCTGTAGGAGGTGCGTCATAGCCTTCATAGAGAGCTATGATGGTACAAGCTATTCCAAATACAAAACTCTTGATAAGTCCGTTAATTACATCAAATCTAAAATCCACATTGACATTCATTTGTGACCAAAATGCGCCATGATCTACGCCAATAATTGGTACTGCAACTAAATAACCTCCCATGACACCTACCATTGAAAAAATAGAAGCGAGAAGAGGCATTGAGATAACACCAGCCCAAAATCTAGGGCCTATAATTCTTGCAATTGGACTTACAGCCATCATTTCCATGGCAGACAATTGCTCAGTAGCTTTCATTAAACCAATTTCAGCAGTAATAGCAGTTCCTGCTCTACCTGCAAATAAAAGTGCTGTAACAACGGGGCCGAGTTCTCTTAATAAAGCGAGCGCAACTAATACACCGATAGATTCTGAAGAGCCATATTTTTGTAATGTGTAATACCCTTGTAAACCTAATACCATACCTACAAAGAAAGCAGACACTACAATAATAATTAAAGACATCACACCAGTAAAATATATTTCACGTATCGTCAAATGAATACGTTTAAAACTCTCACCTGAGTAAATTAAGGTTAATAAAAATAATCGCGTAGCAGAGCCCAAACGCCAAATTCTTGAAGTAACTTGATTACCTAGATTGCTTAAAATTTTAAAAATTGGATTCATAAATTAAATGGGCTCATAAATATCTTTTTTATAACTTGGTGCATTGTAATGAAATGGAACGGGGCCATCTTTTTCCCCATGCACAAATTGATGCACAAAAGGAAGTTTTGATTTCGACAGCTCTTTTGGTGTACCTTCTGCAGCTACTAAGCCATCTGCAACAAAGTAAATATAATCAGCAAAAGAAAAGGCCTCTTCGACATCATGCGTCACGATAATTGAAGTTGCTCCTAATGCATCATTGAGTGTTCTGATAAGATCACAAATCACTGCCATAGAAATAGGGTCTAATCCCGCAAAAGGTTCGTCATACATAATAATATCGGGATCTAATGCAATAGCTCTTGCAAGTGCAACTCGTCTTGCCATGCCTCCTGAGAGCTCTGTAGACATAAGCTTATGAGCACCTCTAAGGCCAACAGCATTAAGTTTCATAAGCACCAAGTCGCGAATCATACTCTCTGGTAATTTTGTATGTTCTCTCATTGGAAATGCCACATTGTCGAATACAGATAAGTCAGTAAAAAGTGCGCCGTGCTGGAAAAGCATGCCCATTTTTCTTCGTAATTTATAGATACCTTGCCTATCTTGTTTGTGAACAATTTT
>Ga0255177_1000040_pt1 | contig 87792 bp, 72 predicted proteins | sample Atl_Atlam_RepB_8_2_FD_183641 | JGI IMG/M metagenome (GOLD analysis project Ga0255177, IMG submission 183641) | Freshwater microbial communities from Altamaha River, Georgia, United States - Atl_Atlam_RepB_8d | ecosystem: Environmental > Aquatic > Freshwater > River | place: USA: Georgia...
TCCTCGGCCGGGTCGCCAACCGCATCATCAACGAATGCCGCGGCATCAACCGCGTGACCTACGACATCACCAGCAAGCCGCCGGGCACGATCGAGTGGGAGTGACGGCCCGAGGCCGTCATCCCGAGCCTTTGCGAGGGATCCAGGCCCGAGCCTTCGCGAGGGACACCCAAAGCACGGACCTCCTCCTGAGGAGGCCGCCGAGCAGCCGTCTCGAAGGATGGGCAACGACCGCAGTGCCCGAACCCGCCCCGGCAAGAAGGTTCCCCCGCACCACGAGACGCGCTCCCGTGGAACGCCTTTCCGGGTGAGGCGGCATTGGTCCGGGGCTCGATAACAGGACCGTCGGCAGGCCCGGAGGCACCGCCGTACCGCGCCGAATCGTGAAACTGTGCGCCGCAATATTGCCTGTCCGGTCTCGGAAATCCCCCGAGTGCGGCCCGTCGCTGGAGATGAGAGTGATTCGCGCCGGATTCCGGCACTTTTCGATTCAGATGTTTCGTCGATTTCACTTATTGCGGTTGTGCGCTCGGGAAAATGCCGCAAAAACGCCGATTCACGGCATTTTGGCCAGAGTAGAGGTCACCGAAGCGAGTCCAGGAACCCGTCCCGGACCGCACGCAGAGGCCGAAGGTCGGGCCGGCTGCGAGGACGCTCCGCCGGGCCGCGAGCCCCTGCCGCGCCAGGACTGGCGTACACAGGGCCGCTCGGCTCGAGCCCGTGCTTCGCGGCGGACACGACAAGCGGGCAGGGCGTCCATACCGGGATGTTCGGCGGCGCCGGCACGGCCTCGTCGATGTGCGCCCGGCAGGAAGGGGGCTTCTATCGTCCCGGCCCCCTGAACACGCGGGTCGGCCTCGATGCGCAGGGGAAGACCGGCGGCGAGCCCGTTGGCGGCTGGGTTTCCAGGCGGGCTCCGAAGGGAAGCGCCAGACCTTCAGGCCAACGGAATGGGGCCTGAAGCCCAACGTCGAGCTGGAGGGCCTCTACATCGGGCAGCAATCGCCGGTCGGCGACATGCCCATCACGCCTCGGCGCCCTGGGAATGCAGCACGCCACCCTCCCCATGACCGTCGGCGTGGCGCTCGCGAACTCGGTCCACACCGTCCAGACGCCCTGGTCTAGCAGGATCTTCCCCGATCTCGGCGTGGGTGCGGGCGTGGCGCGCCTCTCCATCCAGGGGGCCAATTCCACGAACCCCAGCAAGCTCGGCATCAACCACTTCGACTCAGGACCGGATGCGTCGGCGACGGCCTTCGCGATGCAGTTCAAGGCCGGCCTGAAAGGTGAGGTGGCCCGGAACCTGCACCTGTTCGCCGAATATAGGCACCTCACCCTCAATCCCACGCAGTACACATTTGGCGAACGGCAATGTTGACGGGGCACTAAACGCATCATCAACGAATGCCGAGACATCAGTCGGGTAACTTGCGACGTCACGAGCGAGCAGCCAGCGACGATTTGAGCGGGAGTGATTTGGATACGACCGTAGTTCCGTAGCTAATGCGTTAGACTATGTCGGCATCAACTGGGCGGAATAGTTCTATTGGACCCAAGACGTGTCCGTCACGCAAGTAGCTGGCGCCGCTGAATCCCGTCACTCTGCGCTCAAGACGGGGCAGGTCATTGATCGTCATTGGGCCATTGCGCGCTGTACGGACAAGGTGACGAAACATCTTCTCCTCGATACCAATGAAGGTGCCCGAGCTCCGGTCAAGCCGGAAATGATCGTCGGCAAGCATCACGAGTTTGCCATCGTCCATCCTGTAGGGAAGGGCTCCATTGGGGTCGGTCGGGAAATAGCCACCGACAAAGCGCAAGGACGTCAACGCTGGAAGCAGCGATTCCCAAAGGATAATCTGGAATCCCATTTCGTCACTGATCGTCGTTCCGGTGCTAAGTGCAGCCGACAGGGCGGGCTGTCGCAGCTTTGCGAGACTCGGCACATAGTGCAGCGAGCGTACCGCCGCGGCGAACCCACCGCTTTCGTCGAAGAATGGGCGCTCGCCTGGTGTTTCAGGATCTTCTGCGGATAGCGTGGTAAAAACATTGGGGCTGTGTGAGTGAATTGCCCAGCGCATCGCTACTATGTAGCCCTTCACGCTCATCGGTGTTCCAATTGAATCAAGAACGCGCACTCGGTCGAACTGCTTTCGCCAAGCCGCAAATTTCTTCGCTTTGAATCCAACCGCGTTGGTGGTGCCTTTCGCCTCGGCGAGCGAGATCTGGCCGTTGGAGTCGACGCAGAAGTAGTCGGGGGCATCGCCCTCAATCGTGGTATCCGATGTGACCGAGATGCCATGCGCCCAAGTAAGCGCTCCGTGATCGCGAACATCGTCAATCCGCGCAACGTGGCTGATATCGAGGTGCCGATCGAGAAACCAACGGCAGAATGCCTCGCCAAGTTCGTTAGAGTTATTCTGCTTCTTGGTCTTGTTCGCGCCGAGACCGTTTCGTTGAAATCGGAAAGTTGTGCAGGGTTCAAGATACCGCACGTGCTCGAAGTGTGCGGGATCGGGATTAGGGGGCGCTCTGTCGAAGCTTTGAAGATAGTAGTGATGATAGAGGTCGGCGAGATCGACCATGATCTCCTGAAATGGGTTGCCAGGATTTTCAGGATTCTCCAATGACGTTGGCACGGTTGGGAACTTGTTGAGTGCCAATTTCACCGATTTTCGCATGCATGCTCCACCGCCAATGAGACCATCCTGATGCTCATGCGACAACCGGAACTACCGGAAGAGTCCCGTGAAACACCTGCGCCCCTGCTACCGCATCTAAACGCAATTCGCGAACCCATACGTCGATGGCGTCTGCTTTCAGGCGAAAGACGCAATAGGTATTCCGCTCACCCGGGGGTAGCCGATCGTTCTTGGCGCCAGTGCTACCATTGGCAACAACGTGGATTGGTCCACCAGCCGCTTCTCCGTTGAGCGGAAGATTTTGATATAGTGCAATCTTTGGTTTGTGCTGGTGACCATGAAGCGCAACATTGACGCCGGCGCGCTGTGCCGCGGCAAGAATTTCGGATGCATCCAGAGTCAACGTTACGCCCTTAGACTTTGGTGCTTCCACATTTGCAACTGGAAGTAGATGATGATGAAGCGCAAGGAAACGAAACGTCGGTCGCTCAATCTCTTGCTTGGCTAGATCAGCAATCGCATCCAACCCATTGCGCCCCACATAACCATACTCGGTCCACTCAGTTGCGGCGATCGTGCAAGAGTTTAGAACACAGATATCAAGATCTGCGTTGCCAAGATGAATTCTGCGGACGTAGTTAAGAGAAGCCTTCCAGTCACGGCCGACTAATTCATCAACAAAAGTCCTGAACATGGTTTCGTGTTCATAATTGGCCTGCTTTACGACGGCATTTTCGCGAACGTCTATGCTGGCTGGATCGGCATATCGAACTACGTCGTGATTGCCAGGCACCGCAACGATTTGGCTTTTCTCCAGACGGAGGCGCCTGCGAAGTGTATCGAATTCGTGAAGTGCCGCACTGCGTGGCGCAGCCGACCAGTTTCCATGCGTCATGAAATCGCCTGTGACGACAACCGCTGCTACGTCATTCGTTAAGCCCAGTCGTTCAAGATCGGCAACTATGCAATCAGAAAGTGTATGGCGGCCATTGCCGATTGATTGATCCTCGGATTCTAGGCGGAAGCCATAGTCTTTTCCGAAGTGGAGATCTGAAAGATGAAGGATGCAAGACCGGCCGGGCGCTTCGGCGGCGACTGCGACATGGCCGAGCGCCGGATCTGAGACAGTTCCTATCCAAAGAAAGGTTTGCTCCCGGATGGCGTCGCCAAGTGCTTCGTCATATTTCATATCCATTATAGTCCGAAGCGTGAATATGCCTGCGGTTTCAGCGATCTTCTCTCTGTAATACGAAGGCACTATTCGCGGTTCGACGGCAGAAGGCTCTGCGAATCCTGTGCACGCACACTGAAATGAGCGTTCAGTGGCGCGGTCAATCAGAATGATGCCGATCTCCTGATTGTCGCGTAGCAGTGCACTGATTCGCGCAATATCGGCAGATTCAAAAGTCTTTTTCCACCAACCCCATCCCACCCGAGCTTCGCGGTCTAAGATTTTTCGGTGCTCTGCAATTGTGTCGACATCAGGTGTCGCATCTCTAAAGCGAAGAGCTATTACCGGTGCTGCCATTCGATCACTCTCCGAAATGGGGGGCGTGGAATACACCAGGAAAGGAGCTGGGGCATGCTCGCCAACTCACGTTCGAAAGCGTCCCGGTTAGTTGTATGCAGTGCCCTTCGAAGTGCCGTGATTAGTTGATCCGATGATCCAAGCTTCGCGACTTCGCCAAGAGAGCTCCAAAGATCAATTTGCTCAATTCCGGGCGCGCGGGCACTCACGTAACGCCAGCGCCATCCATCCTGGGGGAAGACAGGTTCGATCTGCGTTAAGCCACTATCTGGGCGGCGTCTAACTGCTAGTTGATAGTCATCAATTGTAATGCGGAGCCACTGTGCGGGAGCATTTTTCTTCGAGATTACAGGCGGAACCGCTTGCACATCTAAGCGGATAAGCTCGCCTTCCAATGGCGATCTTGAGAGTTCTGCGTCGCCTCCTACTTCCCGCGCGATCGTTTCGAAGTGAGGTTCGGCATAGCGGAGAGTTGCTATATTACGTTGAATGTGAGCCCATCGAGAAAACTCGTTAAGCGCTTGGCTTGCTTCGGTTGCTGCGCGTGGTCTCGTCGTGTGAGGCCATATCGACACAAATACTGTTCCGCCCACGCCTACGGCTCTAGCAGATGCCTCGGTCCAGCTAGTGAGCTGTGCCGGATACCATGGAGGATCGACGATGGCGGCTTTGTATCGATCATCTGTTGTGAAATCGGAGGCATCACTTACGATATGTCGGCGCACGCCCTGAATTGGTTGACGATCCACTAATGTGACGTCAGCGCCGACCGCTTCAAGAAGGCGAGCTACTGTTGGGGCACCGATCGCAACGACTGGCGAGTACGACTGAAGCAAGACTGTAAGAGCTTGGGCTGTGTCATCGTCATAGCGCCAGTCAAAATCAAGTGGATGGGGCAAAGGTAGGCGAATCAATGTTGCGACCTTATTCGCACAAAGCTTTGGCGTCTATTCTGGCGCTCATTTTCTGTGATGAGGGGGCAGTTAAGTATGCTGCAATAGGTCGGTCCGCAAACTGAGTCGCAAGAAGGCTGTGGCGAGCCACAGAGGTGGATCTCCAGCAGTGCAGAGGTGGGAATTGAAGCGTCATTCGCAGCAGTGTAGCAACTCCGGAGGAGCGCAGCCACAGGTCGTATCGGTGGCTACTGCTGCCGCTATACTAGTTCGGGATGGCCGCCCCTAACTGTCGGGCTCGGGAGTCCTGCGCTAACGGCCGAACAAAATACGGATGCGACTGCCAGATGCTCGGAGGTGCGCACGCCCGACGATCTCGCGCTCGGGCGCGTAGCCCGGATCGATGGCAGGCGCCGAGGCCGCACCATCGCCGGACAGCCCGAATCTTCCCTGCCCATCGCGCGCGCCCAGCCGCTTGATCAACATCGGCCCATCGCCGCGGCGAATGCAAGCCACGTCGCCCGTCCGCGGCCGCCGGCGCGGTCGGTTGGTAAAATGACGGGATAACCGACCTCGATGTTCGGCGGGTAGGGGCAGGGCTTGCGGATGGTCTTGATGTCCTTGGTCGGCCAGTAGATCTCGGCGGAGCGGTTCACGAGCTCGACCAGTTTGAGGCCGTCGGCGCGGTGGACGTCCTGCTTGCAGGCGCCACCGGCCAGCACGATCTTGTGCGTGAGGTCGTGGATCTCCGGAAACTTCTCCATCTGCGGCGGGCGCCTTTCCGCCCGTGATCCGGGCAGGGACTTTGGCTGTAGCCGTCGGCAGCACCCGCATGCCGCCCATTCACCCTCAGGGCCGGCTTCGAGACAGGATCCGGCGGCCCAGCGATTTGACTCGGCGCCAGAGCGGCGACAGCACACGGCTGGTCAAGGGGATCGCCAGCAGGCCGATCCCAAGTCCGGCCATGCCGAAGCCGGCGGCTTCCACCGCCCAGGCGACGACCGGCTTGGCGACGGGAACGGCGCGCGCGGCGGCGGCGCCGGCGTCGTGCAGCAGATGCGTCGGTCCGCCGAGGCCATAGGCGTCGAGGCCGTGCAGGATGATGCCGCCGCCGACCCAGATCATCGCCGCCGTGCCGATCGCCGCGAGCGCCTTCAGGAGATGCGGCATGGCCCGCACGATCGCGCGGCCGGTGATGCGCAACGGCGCGGCGAGCGCCGAGGCCGGCGACAGCCGGGCCAGCGCCAGGCCGACATCGTCCGCTTTGACGATCAGGGCCACGGCGCCGTAGACCGCCGCGGTGATGCCGACGGCCACGATGGCGAGGATGATCGCCTGTTTCAGCCAGCCGTCCGGGGGCAGGGCGGCCAGCGTGATCGCCATGATCTCGGCCGAGAGGATGAAGTCGGTCTTGATGGCGCTCGCGATCTTCCGATCCTCGACGGTCTTCGCATCGAGGGCGACCGGCTCGATCGTCGCCTCGTGGGCCTGTGCCTCGTGCGGGAAAACCACCTCGTAGAGCTTCTCCGCGCCCTCGTAGCAGAGGTACGCCCCGCCGATCATCAGCAGCGGCGTGATCGCCCCGGGCAGCAGGAGGCTCAGCGCCAGGGCCGCGGGGAGGAGGATCAGGAGCTTGTTGCGCAGCGAGCCGAGCGCGATGCGGCCAATGATCGGCAACTCGCGGGCCGGGCTGAACTCGGTGACGTACCGTGGGGTGACGGCCGTGTCGTCGATGACCACGCCGGCCGCCTTGACGCCGGCCTTCGCCGACTGTCCGGCGATATCGTCGATCGACGCGGCGGCGAGCTTCGCCAGGGAGGCGATGTCGTCAAGCAGCGCCACGAGACCGCCGCTCATGCCCGCACCGCACGTCGAAGCGACCGGGGAGAGCAGCCCAGGGGGCCCGTCACTGCCATTTCGGGATTTCCTCTTTGCCAATGGGCCGGCGGACCGCCGGGATGAGCTGTTTTGCCAGCCCTTGCTAAGTGTGACTCTCAAATATGGTTCCGCGAGGAACTCCGAAAGCAGCCCGTCATCTCGACCGGAGCACCGAAGGTGCGGAGTGGAGAGATCTTCTCTCCACCAAATGCCGGCAAATCGTCGAGAGAAGGTCTCTCCGCTCCGCGCGGAGTTTATCCCGAGGTACTCGAGGGGCGCTCCGGTCGAGACGACGGCTATTGCCGGCTCAATCCTTCCTCTGGCCGTCCGCGTTGGTCTCCGCCGCCAAACGAATCAACCGCATCCTCCCCTCACACTCCGTCCGCAGCAGAAGGGTCAGGATTTCCAGCTCGTTCAGCACCTCCACCGGATCGCGTTCCCGTGCGCCCCGAAGCGCGTCCTTCAGCCAGGCGCTCGTGCGCGGGTGGGCGAGGATCCAGGCGATGCGTTGGTCGTTGGTCTTCAGCGCGTCGTCGGGCGGGGCCACCGGGTTCCTCCGTCAGAAATAGCCCTGGCGCTTCTGGTTCTCGAGCGAGCCCGCGTCGCCGATGCGGCCGCGGCGCTCGGAGGAGTGGGCGGTGAGGGTTTCGGTGACGACGTCGGGCAGTGTGTTGGCCTGCGAGGGCTCGGCGGCGGTCACGGGCCAGCAGCCGAGCGTGCGGAAGCGCACGGATTCGCGGACTGCCTCTTCGCCGGGCCGCCAGCGCATGCGCGCCGGGTCGTCGACCACGATCCTGAGGCCGTCGCGCATCACGACGGGCCGCTCGGCGGCGAGGTAGAGCGGCGCCAGCTCGATCCGGCGGGCCAGGATGTAGAGCCACAGATCCTGCTCGGTCCAGTTGGAGAGCGGGAAGGCGCGGATCGTCTGGCCGGGCGAGAGCCGCCAGTTGAAGGCGCGCCACGGTTCGGGCCGCTGGGCGCGCGGCTCCCAGCCGTGGCTGGCGCTGCGCACCGAGACGATGCGCTCCTTGGCGCGGCTCGCCTCCTCGTCGCGCCGGGCGCCGCCGAAGATCACGTCGAAGCCGCCAGACGTCAGCGCCTCCTTCAAGGGCTCGGTGCGCATCAGGGTCGTGTAGGTGTCGCCGTGGTCGAACGGGTTGATGTTCTCGGCGCGGCCCTGCTCGTTGGCGTGGACGATCAGGCGGAATTCATGCTCGGCCGCAAAGGCGTCGCGGAAGGCCAGCACGTCGGCGAACTCCCAGGTCGAATCGATGTGCAGCAGCGGCAGCGGCGGGCGCGCGGGATGGAAGGCGCGCACCGCCAGATGGGCCAGCACCGTCGAGTCCTTGCCGCCGGAGAAGAGCAGCACCGGGTTGCGCGATTCGGCCACGCCCTCGCGCAGGATGTGGATCGATTCCGATTCGAGCATGGCGAGGTGGCGGGGAAGGCCGGTCATGCGAGCACCCGTTCCGGTTCGTGTTGCCTCGTCGGTTCGGCGGCCGGTTCAGCCGTCGCGCGCTCCCAGCCGAGGTCGCCGGCATAGCGCCAGGCCATGCGGCCCTCGTCGTCGAGCACGAACAGGTGCAGCCAGCGATTGTCGAACAGCGCGCGCACGCCGGGGTGACGCTCCAGGATGTCGGCGATCGCCTCGCGCGGGGCCTCGACCAGCACCGACAGCCGCAGCGGCTCGTGGGTCAGCGCCTCGCCGTCATGCACCGACTGCCAGGGCAGGCCGACCCGCAGCAGACCGCCATTGCCCTCGACCACGCCGATCCCGCCGGTGACGTTGTGCAGCAGCTTGTTGCCGGCGCCGAAGGAATCGGGCGCGACGCTCGAGCCGTAATATTGCAGGCTGATCCAGCTCGCGACGACGACCGGCGCGGTCAGGATCAGTTCCAGCACCCCGAAGCCTTCGTCCCGCCGCCAGTCATAGTCGTGCAGGAAGGCGCGGCCCGTGAGGTCGTGCCCCGCGGTGCGGGCGCGCGGCGCGGCGATGAAGGCCTGGCAGCCGGCGAGGCCCCATTCGGGCCGCAGCTGGGCCCAGTCGCGGGCGCGCCGCGCGACGTCGCGGCCGCTCGCGGCGCCGGGCAGGCGCAGCGCCCGTTCGGCGCGCGCCCGCACGCCGGCCGATTTCAGCCAGCGTCCGGCCTGCGCCAGGTCCGCCTTATGGCCGGGCGAGGGATGGTCGGCGGCATAGAGCGTGACCGCGTCGGTCGTGGTGTCGTGCAGGGAGCCGACGAACAGCGTGTCGTCGGGGATCGCGATGCCCTGCGCGCGGAGGCCGCTGCGGACCTCGGCATCGTTGAGCAGGCCGGCGAGCAGCCGCGCGTTGACCTCGCCCGAATAGCCGCCGCAGGCGCCGCAATGCAGCGCGCTGGCATGGGGATTGTTGACGACGTTGGCGCCGTGGCCCGCCAGCAGGACCAGCCGCGCGAACCCGCCGGTGAGCGACATCGCCTTCAGCACGCTGGCGGCCGTCGCGATTTTCGTGCCGGGATCGAGGGGCGCGGCCGGGCGCGGTGCGGGGTCGTTCGGCGCGGCATGCCGCTTCAGCGCCAGCCCGTCGGCCAGGAGTTTGCCGGCATAGAGCGGGCCGGCGGCCTCGACGAAGGCGAAGGAGGAGATCGCCGCCTGCCTGAAGCGGCCCCAGGCGCGCTTCGCCCGGGCGGCGATCCGCGCCGTCACGTCGGCTTTGTCCGTGGCGGGCGTCGCGGTGCCGGAGCAGGTGAGCAGGCCGGGCTTCAGCAGCACCGGCAGCCGCGCCTCGACCACGTCCGAGGCGAAGCGGCGATGGCCGATGCCGAGGCCGAAGAAGCCGGCGAAGCCCAGGGTGCGAATGCCGGGATCGACGGTCTCCAGCGCCCGCCGGAAGACTTCGGAGCGCACGTCGATGCAGAAGGCCATCTGCAGCGCCGGCCGCTCCGGGGCCTGCGGCGCCGCGGGCTTTGCCGTGAGCAGGGCGTGCAGCCGCCGCTGCGCGGCGCGCTCGGCCGCCTCCTGCAGGATCGCGTCGATCGCATCGTCCGGGCTCGCCGTGGCGGGCTCGGCATGGGTGGCGACGGCGGCCCGCCATTGCGGCTCCAGCGCGGCGCCGTACTGGCGCAGCAGCGCGGCCTCCCAGGCAATGCGGATGGCGAGCAGGTCGGTGACCGCGCCGTCGGTGCCGCCGGCCAGCTCCGCCTGCCACAGTTGATGGCGCGCGACCTGAGCCCAGCCGCCCAGGGTCGAGAGCAGCCGGTGGAAACAGCTCTCCAGGGCCGTTTCGGTCAGGCCGAGGGTGGCGACGCTTTCGGCCAGCGCGGCTTCGGCATCGGCCGGGGCGTCGGCCACGGTCTGGGCGAAGCCTTCGAGGCCGACGATCTCCGGCGTCAGGTCGTGCATGGCGACCGCCCGCCACGCCGCCCAGGCGCCGCGCGCCGGTGGGGCGCCGACCCACAGCGCCTGTCCCTGATCGTAGTAGCCGGCGGCGAAGTGGCTGATGCGGTCCTCGACGAGGCGCGGCCAATCGATCCCGGAGAGGTCGCGCGCCAGTTCGGCGACCGTCGGGATCGCCTGCGCCGCCGGCCGCTCGGCCCGGAGGGCTTGCTTCAGCGCCGCGAGCGTGTGGGGCCGCAGGTTATGGGGCGCGGCGTCGAGCGCGGCCTGCAGATCGGCGTCGGCGATCTCGCCCGAGCGCAGCCGCGCCGCATACCAGGCCCGCGGCATGGTGAGGGCGATGCCGGCGGTGCGGCGCAGCCGGGCGGCGGCGGTCGCCAGCGGCTCGCCGGTCTGGCCGAGGAACGGGTTCACGGCGACGGTCGAGGCCAGCGGCCAGAGCGGCGGGATGGACCGCGCCGCCCGGTCGGCGGCCTGCAGGATCGTGGTCGTTGTCATGGGACTGGTCCTTGCGTTCGGGAGGGTCACGGCGCCTTCGACACCGACCAGCCGCCGAGCAGCCGGTCGATCGTGGCGTTGACGTAGAGGCCGTTGGACAGGTGGACGCGCAGGCCGGTGGCGGCGGGGTGCGTCGCCCAGAGCGGGAACAGCGCCTGGGCGACCGCGACCAGCCCGAAGGTCAGCACGGCCAGCGCCATCAGGGTCCATTCGAGGCGGCCGGGGGCCGGCGTCGCCGGCAGCACGCCGGCGGTCAGCCATTCGGCGGCGGAATGGAGGGCGAAGTATCCGATCGCGGCGGCGCTGGCGTAGAGCGCGGTGCGGCGGGTCAGTTCGCGCGGCGCGGCATCGGCCAGCCCCTGGGCCAGCAGGTAGGCGACGCCGAAGATCAGGATGGTGCCCAGCGCCAGTGCCTGCGGCGACTTGTGGTCGAAGCCGAAGACCAGCCCGAACGCGGTGCCGATCGCGGCATAGATGGCGAGCGCGATCAGGAAGGCGCGGCCCACGGCCGGCCCGTCGGGCACGGCGACCGGGCCCGGCCGCCGGATCGAGGCGACCTGCTCGACCGCGCCGCCGGAGGCCAGGAAGGCGTGCGCCTTGTAGAGCGAGTGGGCGACGATGTGGAGCAGCGCGAGCGGGAACAGCGCCAGCCCGCACTGCAGCACCATGAAACCCATCTGCGCCACGGTCGACCAGGCGAGCGAGGTCTTGACCGCCGGCTGGGTCAGCATGACGAGGGCGCCGAACAGCGCCGTGAAGCCGCCGACGATCGCCAGCCCGGCCAGCACGCCGGGGGCGGCCAGCATCAGGTCGGCGAAGCGGATGAGCAGGAAGCCGCCGGCGTTGATCACGCCGGCATGGAGCAGGGCCGAGACCGGAGTCGGCGCCTCCATGACCTCGGTCAGCCAGCCATGGGTCGGGAACTGCGCCGACTTCAGCACCGCGGCGAGCGCCAGCAGCGCGGCCGCGGCGAGGGCGGCCCACGAGACGTCGCCGCCGCGGGAAGCTGCGTTGATCGCGGCGATGTCGCTGGTGCCGAAGCTCGCCCAGACGAGGATTGCCGCCACGATGAGCGCGCCGGCACCGACGGTCGAGAACAGGGCCTTCTTGCGCGCCGCCCGCCGGGCCGCCGCGCGCTCGGGATAGAACAGCAGCAGCCGGTGCAGCGCGGCCGCGGTCGCGATCCAGGCGGCGACAAGTTGCACGAGATTGCCGGCCTGCACGAGCAGCAGGACGGAGGCGAGCGCGGCGCACAGCCAGCCGGTGAAATAGCCCTGCCGGGCCTCGCCATCGAGATAGGTGCGGGCGTAGCGGACGACGATCCAGCCGACGAAGGCGACCAGCAGGAGCATGGTGACGCTCACCGCGTCGAGCCGGACCGACAGGCCGATGCCGGCGAACCCGATCAAAGCGCTGGTGCCGGCGCCGCGCAGGAGCAGCAGCGCCAGCGAACCCAGCGCGACCAGCAGCGCGCCCAGCGCCGCGGCCTCGGCGAAGACCGCCACCAGGGCTGGACGGCGGCCGGGGCGGGCGAAGGCGAGGGCGGCGGCGGCGAGGAGCAGGAGCGGGGCGGCGAGCGGCAGCAGATGGGCAGACACGGGAGTCACCGGGGTCGGAGGGGGCTTGCGGCCCGCTATATGGCTGGTCCTAAAGGTTCAATAAAATGCATTGTATGATTTGATCCGTTCGATAAAATCGAACGACATGCAGCCGCTGAATTACAACCACCTCCGCTACTTCTGGGCGGTCGCCCATGACGGCAATCTCACCCGCACGGCGGAGCGGTTGAACCTCACCCAGTCGGCGCTCTCGGTGCAGATCCGCAAGCTCGAGGAGCGGCTGGGGCACGCGCTGTTCGAGCGGCGCGGCCGGCAGCTGCATCTCACCGAGGCGGGCCAGATCGCCCTCGACCATGCCGATGCGATCTTCGCCACCGGCGACGAGCTTTTAGGCACGCTGCGCCAGACCGGGGCCGCGCGCCAGGCGCTGAGGGTCGGCTCGCTGGCCACCCTGTCGCGCAACTTCCAGATGGAGTTCCTCGGCCCGGTGCTCGGCCGCACCGACATCGACCTGATCCTGCGCTCCGGCGGCGCGGCCGAGCTGCTGCGCGCGCTCGAGGCGCTCAATCTCGACGTCGTGCTGCTCAACCAGGCGCCGCCGGGCGACGCGCTGACGCCGCTGGTCACCCATCGCCTCGCCGAGCGTCCGGTCAGCCTCGTGGGCACGCCCGATCGCATGAAGTCCGCGGCCGGCCTGGCGGACCGTCTGCGCAAACACCCGATCATCCTGCCGACCGTCGACAGCAGCGTGCGCACCGGCTTCGACGCGCTGGCGGACCGGCTGGGCGTCCGGCCGCAGATCGTCGCGGAGGTCGAGGACATGGCGATGATGCGTCTTCTCGCCCGCGAGGATATCGGGCTCGCGGTGCTGCCGCCGATCGTGGTCAAGGACGAGATCGCGGCCGGCGTGCTGGTCGAAGGCGAGGCCCTGCCGGGGATCGTCGAGACCTTCTATGCCGTCACCATGGCCCGCCGTTTCCCCAATCCCCTGGTGCGGTTGCTCCTCACCCCGCACTGAACCGGGCAGGGGCTTCGGCCGTATCTGTCTGCATGTCGATGGCGCCCATTCGCAACCTCATCGTCGTATTGGGCGATCAACTCACGCCGGAGATCACAAGCCTCGCCGCCGGCGATCCGGCGCGCGATCTCGTGCTGATGGCCGAGCTGGGAGACGAGGCGCGCTACGTGCGCCACCACAAGAAGAAGATCGCCTTCCTGTTCTCGGCCATGCGCCACTTCGCGGCCGAGCTGCGCGGGCTCGGCTGGAGGGTCGAGTACGTGACACTGGACGCGAAGGACAATCGCGGTTCCTTCACCGCGCAGCTCGGCGAGGCGATCGCCCGCCATGGGCCTGAGCGCTTGGTCGTCACCGAGGCGGGCGAGTGGCGGGTCCGCGAGATGCAGGCCTCGTGGGCCGGGCGGTTCGCGCTGCCCGTCGACATCCTGCCCGACGCGCGCTTCCTCTGCCTGACCGCCGACTTCGCGCGCTGGGCGGCGGGGCGCAAGCAGCTCCGCATGGAATACTTCTATCGTGAGATGCGCCGCCGCACCGGCCTGCTGATGGACGACGACGAGCCCGCCGGCGGCCGCTGGAACTTCGATGCGGAGAACCGCAAGCCGGCGAAGGCCGATCTCTTCATGCCGCGGCCGCCGGTGTTCGCGCCCGACGGCGTGACGCAGGAGGTGCTGGCGCTGGTCGAGGCGCGGTTCGGCGATCACTTCGGCGACCTCGCGCCGTTCGAGTTCGCGGTCACGCGCGCCGATGCCGAAGCAGCGTTCGATGCCTTCGTCGACAAGGCGCTGCCGAAGTTCGGCGACTACCAGGATGCGATGCTGACGGGCGAGCCGTTCCTCTATCACGCCGTCATCGCGCTCTATCTCAATTGCGGCCTGCTCGATCCGCTGCGCGTCTGCCGCCGGGTCGAGATCGAGTGGCGGGCGGGGCGGGTGCCGCTGAACGCGGCGGAGGGATTCATCCGCCAGATCATCGGCTGGCGCGAATATGTGCGCGGCATCTACTGGCTGAAGATGCCGGGCTACGAGCACAGCAACTTCCTCGGCCACACACGGAAGCTTCCCGACTTCTACTGGACGGGCGAGACCTCGATGGCCTGCGTGCGCGCGGCGGTGACGCAGACGCGCGAGCACGCCTATGCCCATCACATCCAGCGGCTGATGGTCACCGGCAACTTCGCGCTGCTGGCCGGGATCGATCCGCACGAGCTGCACGAATGGTATCTGACGGTCTATGCCGACGCCTACGAATGGGTCGAGCTGCCCAACACGGTGGGCATGAGCCAGTTCGCCGATGGCGGGCTGCTGGCTTCCAAGCCCTATGCGGCGAGCGGCGCCTACATCTCCCGCATGTCAGACTATTGCAAAAGCTGCCAACACGAGGTGAAGCAGCGGACGGGGCCCAAGGCCTGCCCCTTCAACGCGCTCTACTGGGATTTCATCTCCCGCCATCGCAGCCGGATCGGTGGCAACCCGCGCATGGCGCAGATGGTTCGCACCTACGACAAGTTTCCGGCGGACGAGCGGCGACGGATCGCCGACAGCGCAGCGGCTTTCCTGGCCAGCCTGTGAGCGGAAAGCCTGTGACCGCGAAGCGCTACACCAAGTCGACCCTGCCGCAGAAGATCTGCGGCGCCTGCGGCCGCCCCTTCGCCTGGCGCAGGAAGTGGGCGCGCGACTGGGAGCAGGTGAAGACCTGCTCCGAGCGCTGCAAGGGCGAGCTCAGGCGCAAGGGGCGGGCGACGGCCGGGCCGCCGCGCGCCGCCGGCCCTACTTGACGGGTTCGATTTCGCCGACGCGCCAGCTCTTGTCGAAGAAGGACGGCAGCGGGCTGTAGAGGCGCAGGATCGTGAACCAGCCCTTGCCCGGGACGGTCTGGATCCAATTGCCGCGCGGCACGTCCTTCGGCTGCGTCGGCGCGAACCAGATCGTCGTGCTGCCGTCCGGCGCCGCCTGGGCGGCCGGCGACGGGAAGCTCTGGCTTCCGGCGCGGGGATAGCCCTGCGGGGTCTGGAGCATCGAGCGGGTCTGGTTGTCGTAGAGGGTGAACGACCAGAACGCCTCGGCCGGGATCCTGGGCGGCAGCACCACCTTGTAGGTCTTGCCGCCGTCGAACGCCGCGCCCTCGGCGTCGAGGAAGCTCATGAGGTACTGCGAGCCGATGCCGGGGGCGCGCATGATCATGCCCGGCGAGTCGAGCGTGTAGCCATAGTAGAAGGCGGTGCGCGAATCGAGGGTGCGCGCGCCGGTCGGTGGCAGCGGCTTGAACTGGCCGGCCTCGAACACCGGCGGCGGCGTCTCGAAGAAGGCGCCACCCTCCCACAGCATGCTGCCCCACTGCGAGCCCGGGTAATAGGCCCAGTCGGGGTGCTTCATCGCGTAGCGCCAGTTCAGGGCGCGGCCGGTGGCCTGCCCGAACGCCGCCGCGTCCGCCAGGATCTTCTTCATCCGCGCGTCAGGGTTGAACGGCTTGCCGTGGACGATGCCGATCGCGGCGAGCTGGCCGGCGAGTTCCACGTCGTAGCTGGTCGCCGGTTCGCGCTGGACGTTCTCGTTGATCAGGTCGAAGAAGCCGGGGTCGCTCGGCGGGATCGTGTTGAAGGCGAGGCCGCTGCCCTCGATGAACTTCGTCTCGGGAATCTTCGGCTCGCCGGCGATGCGGACCTTGCCCTCGAGCGCCTGCGCGAGGCTCGTCCCGAAGGAGCCCGGCTGGTAGGGATAGACCTTCATGGTCTTCTTGATGGTCTCGACCGCGGGCGCGGGATCGTTGTCGCGGAGATAGGCGCGCGCGGCATAGAGCGCGAAGTTGGTCTTCGAGCGCCCGATGAAGTAGCCGCCCTCCGGCAGCGGACCGTTGTAGTCGGGGCCGACGATCAGGTACTTGCCGCCGAGCCCGCGATCGGGGCCCGGACCGCCGATGTCGACGATCCACGAGAACCACATGTCGTTGATCGTGCCGACGGCCCCCGGCGGCTGCTCGATCACCATCGGGCCTTTGCTGAGGTCGAGGCCGGTCAGGTAGTAGACGGTGTCGGCGTTGGCCGTCAGGAAGAGCGAACGGGAATCCATCAGCTTCGAGAAGATGACGACGTCGCCGGGCTTGGCGCCGATACCTTCGAAGCCCTTGACGATCGCCAGGGCCGAGGCGCCGCGGAAGCTGTTGTTGTAGACGCTGAGCGCCTGGCTGAAGGTCAGCAGGTCGTAGGTCTTCGCGGCCGTCTCGGGCGTGGGCACGCCGTCCCTGAACTCGAGCTGGCCGAACGCGGTGGAGAGCGTGGCCGGCGCGCCGAGCGACTCGACGACCCTGGGGGGAACCTGGGCCTGCGCGCCCGTCGCCGAGGCGAGCAGCGTTGCCCCGACGATCCAGGCACACCGCGACGGGCGGCAGAGTCTTGCGAACGATGCGTATGACATGAACCGGTCACCTCGTGGTCAGTGCCGGCCTATGTAACGTTCGAAGCGGCGCTTGAAAACGGTCTAGCGCCGCAGCACGGCCGAGAGCAGGGCCTTGACGATCTGCTTCAGAACCATGTTGGCGCCGATCCGGCCGAAGCGACGGGCAAGGGGGCCGACGGGACTCGAAGCAGAGGCGGTCCGGCCCCCGGGTCGGCCCCTCTGTTCCCGGCCGGCGGGCACCGGAGCCGCCTCGGCGCGTCCCTGCATTCTCATCTGCGCCTTGCGGTTCTGGCGCGCGAGTCGCTTGGCCTCACGCCGCTCCTCGAGGGTGCGCGGTGCCCGGTCCCCGACGCCGCGACCCCGGGTGTCATTCCCGTCCATGCTTCACATGTGGTGTCGCGTCGGCAAAAGTTAAGCCATCCGCCCAAACGTCCAGACGGGCGAAGCCTGCGGCAGCCGTCACGGCGTCTGGGCGAGGCGCAGCTCGTGGGCCCGCTCGCAGGCAGCGGCGGCTTCCTTGTATTGCTTGAGATCGAGATGGGCGCGGGCGAGGAACTCGTAATGAGCCGGCCTCTTGTATTCGCCATTCGAGACGCTCTCGACCAGCCTGCGGGCGGTGGTGCGGTCCTTGGCAATGACGAGCGTCCGGGCGGCGAGGCAGGTCGCCTCGAGTTTCGTGGCGCGGTCGGTCTTGATGCGCGAGATCTGCTTGTAGGTACTGATCGTTCCGTCCCGATCGCCGCGACCGAAGGACTCACGCATCCGGGCGATCAACGCTTTGCCGAGTTCGATCTGCTCCTCTTTACTCATCGCACCCACTCTCTACTCTTTTCACGCGCGTTGAAGGAATCTCTGGCGAGACGAATGGCCGACGCGGGACCTGCCACTGTTCCAGGCCTTTCGGCCGCTATGGAACACGATCGGGTGGGCGAAGTCGGCGAATGCACGCGACGGCTATAGCTCAAACCGTGCCAGCCTGAGCAATCCATTATCGTGAAAGTTCAGCGACGCCCGGACGGCCCCCGGTGACGGGCGTCATGCGTCAGACATCGCTTGGGAGTCGGTGACGAAATAGTGGTAATGCTGCCGGCCGAGGATCCGATTTCAACCCGAGGCAAGGACGTTCGATGAAGGGCATCATTCTGGCAGGCGGGGCGGGAACCCGCCTGAACCCCGCGACGGCAGTGATCTCGAAGCAGCTCCTGCCCGTGTTCGACAAGCCCATGATCTATTACCCGCTGTCGACCCTGATGTTCGCGGGCATTCGCGAGATCCTGATCATCTCGACGCCTCGCGACATGCCGTTGTTCCGGAGTCTGCTCGGGGACGGCACGCAGTGGGGGCTGAACTTCTCCTACGCCGTGCAGGATACGCCGCGGGGCCTTGCCGACGCCTTCATACTCGGGCGCGACTTCATCGGTTCGGATCGGGTCGCCCTCATTCTCGGCGACAATATCTTCTACGGCCATGGACTGCCCGAGACCGTGGCAAAGGCCATGAAGCGCGAGCAGGGCGGTACGGTGTTCGCCTATACGGTGACCGACCCGGAGCGGTATGGGGTCGTGGAACTCGACGCCGCGGGGCGGGCCATCTCGATCGAGGAGAAGCCGGCCCATCCGAAATCGAACTACGCGGTCACCGGCCTGTACTTCTACGACAACCGGGTGGTCGAGATCGCGAGGACGCTGAAGCCGTCACCCCGCGGTGAAATCGAGATCACCGACATCAACCGAGCCTACATGGAGGACGGCCAGCTTTACGTCGAGATCCTCGGGCGCGGCTTCGCATGGCTCGACACCGGCACCCACGAGTCCCTGACCGAAGCCAGCCAGTTCGTGCAGATCCTCATGCAGCGGCAGGGTCTGCGTATTTCGTGCCCGGAGGAGATCGCCCTGCGGCTGGGCTACATCACGCCCGATCAGTTCCTGCGTCTCGCCGCCCTGACCGAAAAGAGTCCCTACGGTCAGTATCTTCTGGCAGTCCATGACAGCTTCACGGGCAAGAAGGGCGCGATCAAGCCGAAGTAGCCGCCCGGCCCGCCGGCGCCGCGTCCGGCGCGCAATGGGTCAATCCTCGAACATCGAATGGCGGAAGCGCAGGATCATCTGCATCAGCTCGAGGTACCTGTCGCGGATCACCGACGGGGCGTGGCGCTTCCACATCTCGGTCTGGAGATCGGCGACATAGGCCGCACGGCGGGCGTCGTCGGACAGCATTTCGATCGCATCATCGATGTCCGCTGACACGTCGATTTCGAAGTCGCCATAGCCTGCCGCTTCCAGGATCTCACTGGAGGATGGAGAACCGCTCACCAGCGTCGGGACGCCGTGCATCGTGGCGGTGACGAAGCGATTCGGACTCTTGCTCTTTTCATCCGGCGAATGGGACACGATGCAAAGTTCCGACGACGCCATGGCCTCCAGGGTCGCCTCGGGAGACCAGGGTCTGCAATACCTGGCGTACGCCGGATAGTGCCTCGCCATCGGCTGGGGGTTCGTCACCAGAACGGGCTCGTAGCCATGATGTCCCGCAAGGTGATCGATGATCCAGCGCGCACTCTCGAAATTGCCCCGTCTTGCGTGTCCGAACCAGAGGACACGACGCGACCCCCGCGCAGTGACCGGCGAGGGTATGCCGCGATAGTCGATGAGCTCAGGCACGTGGAAGCATGGCTTTCCTGGAAACAGACCCAGGATCTCGTCGCGAAGCTGGAGCGTGGGCGCAATCAGGACGTTCGCCCGATCGATCGTCTCGAGGCAGCGGCTGCGCGCGCGCAGGGGGCCTTGTTCGGTCCGAAACGTGTTGTCGGTTTCGAAGAAGCGATCGCAAATGTCATAGATGATGAACTGGTCGCGATTCGCCGAGATCTCCCGGAAGGTCTGATCGCTGCAGAGCTGGACGATGACGGCGATGTCAGCTTCCGGATGATAGCCGGCGTCGACTTCCCAGAAAGGATCGTCTCCCAGCAGCTCGACGACGTACTTGGCGCGCAAGCGCGACGTCGCGAAGTCGTTTAACGGGTACCAGATGGGTACAAAACAGATTGACGGCACGATTTCCTACCGGACGCGCGACCGCGTCGGGAAGTCGCGGCGTTTTTGACAGTGTCGTTGCTGGCTGCTTCGAGGTCTATCGAGCCCGCAATGCATCACGCGCCGTGGAGGTGTCAAATTTGCGGCGATGCGGGGCTTGTGGTGCGTCCGGACGCCGATGCGGAATTGATGTTGCATTGCACTAGGTCGGAGCGACGTTTAGATTGGTAGACCATGGGTAGGCTAAGAAGAATTCACGCGGGGTCCGTTCCGTTGGGCGAAGCCGGATGGTTCAATACTGAGTTCGCCAACTGGGCGTCGACGAATTTTGAAAGTCCCCTGGACTACGCACATGTGTGCCAGAACTGGTTCGTGACGGCGCCGCGAAACAGCAGGCCCGCCGATTTCAGCCTCCAGCCGCTGGACGCCCAACTGGGCACCGGCCTTCGCCTCATTCTGCGCGAGCCGCCCGACATGGTGAGGGTCTGGCACGAGCTTCCCGCAGATTTCTTCGACGGGTCGGTCCGCGGTGTGACGATCAGGATCCGCGGGGTGACGGAGGATCCCAACAGACTCCATCTCGATTCCGTCGCGCTTTTCTTCGGTTCGGAGAGAGAGCGGAAATTCGATCGCAAGCTGGTCGGTCCGATCACACTGGGGCCGTCCTGGCAGAACGTTGACGTCGACGCATCGGGCATGGACGCCAGCGCCGCCGAAGGTCGCCTGATTTCCCTTCGCTTCTCCGGACGGGGTACGATCGAGGTCGAGTACTGTCGACCCGCGACCTCCCTCGGTTCGAAGGCGGGCGCCTGGGGCGCCGCCAAGGCGTTCGCCGACAGGGTCATTCGGCTGCGCCGCAAGCGGCGCGCTCAGCTTCCGGCGCCGCTCGCCGTGACGCCTGCGCAATTGGTCCCCGCGCGGCGCGTCAGCCCCGAAGTGCCTCAACGAGAGGCCGGCGCCGGCTCTTCCGTGCAGGCCGCGCAGCCCGCATCCAGCGACCAGACGGTCGGCGAAGAGATCAAAGAGTTGCGACGGTCGATCAAGAAGCTGACCGGCTCCATGGACGTGTCGGCGGCGCAGATCCGCCGGCTGACGGAGGTCATGGAGATCGTGCTCCAGCGCCTCGACGCCGCTCCGCAATCCGCACCGTCGGCACCTGCAGTCTTGACGCCGCTGGTACCCGTCGCCGACGCGCCGCTGGCCTCGCCATCCCTGGTGCGTGCACCGGACCAGGCGGTCCGTGCCGATGCTGCCGAGGCGGTCGCCGCTCCGACGAGGACCATAAACTGGGTGATCGGGCCTCCCGATAATATCGGTTGGGCTTACGGCAACAATGCCAAGCGGCTTGCGGGAAGGCTGACGAACTACAAGCACGTCATCTCCGCGCAGACCCCTTCGGACGTGGCCATCTATTTCGACGCGCTCGTGGCGGAGCGCTATCCGGTCGAGGCGCGCAAGTCGATCCTCCGCATCGGCGGTCCTCGCCCGCTCGACCGGCTGTACGGCGACGACCTGGAGGCGATGCGTCGCGCCTTCTCCAAGTTCGACGCCATCATCGCCCTGAGCGGGGAATTGTACTTTCGGGCCCTCCGCGCCCACGAGAACGTCTACCTCATCCCGAACGCCCTCGATCTCAAGGAATGGCATCCGTCCAGGCGCAAGCGAGACGAGCACGCCCCCTTCACGGTGGGCTTCGCCGCGAGCCTGAAATCCTCGGCGGAGGCGGAGGTCAAGGGGCGCGCGATCGCCGAGGGCGCCGTCGAGCGGGTCGGCGCCAGGATGCTTCTCACGAGCAAGGGCGGCGGGGCCCAGATCCCTCACGACCGCATGATCAAGGACTTCTACTCCAAGATCGACGTGCTCATTCATCCGGTCGCCCCCGGCCGCGAAGGGACGTCGAACGTCGTCATGGAGGCGCTTTCGCTCGGCGTGCCGGTCGTCACTACCCAGCATTGCGGGTTCCACGGCGAGTTCCTCGTCGACGGCCAGAGTGCACTCGTCCGCGAACGCGACGAGTCGTCCTTTGCCGAGGCACTCATTCTCGTGCAGCGCGACGAGCGGCTCCGGCGCCGACTGGTGACCGAGGGGCGGGCTTTCGCCGAACGGCATCACAATCTGAAGATCGCCAGCAGGTCTTATTCCAGGGTCATCTCGGATCTGTTTGCGCAGGGGGCCGCCGCCGCTCCCGAGCCGAAGAGGGTTTGCTTCGCCCCCTTCTGGGAGCCGGCGGAGAACTTCGGATCGTCGCGCCTGCGCGCGAAGTACCCTGCGGATTTTCTGGCCCAGAACGACCGGTACGACATCCGGATGGGCTACGACCCGGTGGCCGACATCGCCATCGTCGTCCAGATGTGCACGGACGACGTGATGTCGAAGCTGAACGCCAACCAGGACCAGTTCGTCGTCTACGACGTGTGCGACCGCTACTATGAGAATCCGAGGCTCTTCAAGCATGTGAGCCCGCCGATCGATTCGCTGGCGCGCTTCCACGAGCTTTGCGAGCGGGCCGACCTCATCCTGGTGCCGAGCCGGGAACTGAAGGCGCAGATCGCGGCCCGCTTTCCCGAAAAGCCGGTCCGGTTCCTGCCGGAGCCCGTCGACTATGGCGCGACGCCACGGGCCCCGAAGATGCACGAAAAGAAGGTGCTCCTCTGGTACGGCAATCCGGACCGCGGCAATTTCGACAGCGCGAAGCCGATGATCGAACATCTGCGGGACAAGCACGGCTACGAGCCGCTCATCGTCTCGCGAACCAGCTTCTTCAGGAAGTATCCCGAGTTCCTGCCGTTCTGCCGTGACTGGTCGATGGAGGCGATGGAGGAGGCGTTCAGCGTGGCCTCGCTCTGTATCGTCGCCTACGACGAGAGCGAGCAGACGAAGAGCCCGAACCGGTTCGTCGCGGCGATGATGCATGGCGTGCCCACGCTCGTTAAGGGCTCTCCGGCGTGCAGCGAAATCCTGGCCGAAACCGGTCAGACATTCGCAATCGTCGACACGCTTGAACGCCTTGATCATGCGTTGAGCAACCTGGAGAGCAGTGAGTTCCTGGAAATCTATGTGCAACGGGTTCAGAGGCACCTGAACCAGACCGTCGGAGAAAGGGCGACCTCCGAGGCCTATTCCGAACTGTTCAGGAACCACACCTTCAAGCGCAGCATGTTCTCGGCCGGGCCCCGGCGCGTCGCGTTCATCTCGCACAACCTGTCGGTCGGCGAAGGTGCCCCGTGGAGCCTGTTCGAACTGGTTCACGGTCTGCGCGATCGCGGAATCGAGCCGTACGTCTTTGCCCCGGCATCGGGGCCGCTCCTGGAGCAATATCTCGAGGCGTCCATCCCGGTCGAAGTGTTCGAACCCGTGGCGCGTCACTCGGTGAAGGTGCTGAATTCCCGCTACCACGCGGTGGCGCAGAAGTTCACGGAGTTCCTGAAGAACGCGCAAATCGAAGCGGTGGTCTGCAACACGGTCAAGGCGGCTCCCTTCGCGGAGATCGCCCGCCGGTCCGGCATTCCGTCCGCCGTCATCGTGCGGGAATCCTACACGGCGCCGGAGCGGTTCTCGTATCTGGATGGCGAGGCCAAGCTCGCCGGCATGACCGGCCTGGCGAATGCCGAGCATATCGTCTTCGTGGCCAATACCAGCCGCGAGTTCTGGACGGACCAGCCTTTCAATGGGCCGGTGCACATCATTCCCAACGGCATCTCACAGGCGAGGTTCGCGAAGGAGATCGGGACGCCGAAGCTCGACGCGCGGAAGGAGCTCGGCCTGCCGGAGGACGCCGTCATCGCCCTGTGCGTGGGAACGATCAACACACGCAAGGGCCAGCGCGAACTCGTCGAGTGGTTCGCGACGCTCGCACCCGATGTGCGTGACCGGGCCCACCTCGTGTTCCTGGGCGCGGTGCAGAACGTTCACCTGCGCGACTTCCGTCGGGTGTCCGATTCCTTGCCCGAGGAAATCCGCAGCAGGATCACCGTGGTCGAGGCGACACCGCAGGTCAGCCTCTACTATCGCGCCGCCGATATCTGCCTGCTCAATTCCACGTCGGAAGCCTATCCGCGATGCATCGTCGAGGCGCTGTGCTTCGGGTTGCCGGTCCTCTCCACGCGCGTGTTCGGCGTGAACGAACAGGTCACGCACGGAGAGGCGGGCTTCCTCTACGACTTCGGCGACATGGAAGCCTGGAAGACGCATTTCGCCCGCCTCGTCGGGAACGACGAGGAACGGCAGGCGATGGGGCAGGCGGCGGGTCGTTCCTTCTGGAAGCTCACCGGCTACTCGGAAATGCTGCTCGCCTACAAGTCCATCATTTCCGATCTGCTGGATAAAGCTGCCAAATCTCGTTAACGCATGTGGGGACTGCCGGTGTCGATGACTTCAGACGTTCAAGAATTGGCGGGTACAGAGCAGGTTGCCGAAGCTCCGGCCAAGCCGGCTTCCGCTCTGATTGCCGAACTCCTCCCCCTGGTCCAGCAGGCGTCTGAGGTTCGTCGCGCCGCGACGCCGGAGGCGCTGCTCTTCAACTACGTTCTGGTCAACGGTGCGCCGAAGGACCGGAACCTTCCGTCGCTCATGCGCCTGTTCCGGGGCGCCGTGGACCTCGGTCACTTCGAGCTGCCGCTGCAGCTCAAGTCCTTCTGCCACGACAGAGACCTGCTGCACCTGTCCTGCGGACAGTCATTGAACTGCGTTGTTTTCAGAGCGCTTGGCGCCCGCACCTATACCGGCGTGGACGAGAACGTTTCGCTCATCCGCAAGAAGTTCCGGAGTCGGGCCACCAAGGAGACGATCGACCTGGGCCTCTCCCTGTCCGACGTCACGCGGCTGATGCCCGGCATCACGTTTCTCAAGAGTGACCGGATCAGTCTCACGGATGCGTTCGACGGCGTGGTGCTGCAGGGTACGCACAAGATCATGGATCTCGAAGCGACCTTCGCGCAGTTGCACCGTGCGCTGCGTCCGCGCGGGCAGATCTGGTTTTCACACGACAATTTCTATGCCTGGGGCGGGCATCAGGGCGACCCGAAGAGTCCGAGCCGATACGACCCCAAGGACAATGCCCAGAGGGCCTTCGTCGATTGGGGGCACGTGAAGTTCGAGCCTCCCGAGGGGCATCGGTTCCTGACCTCGCTCAATCGCCTGCGGATCGTCGACCTGCGCCGCATCGTCGACACCTATTTCGAGGTGGAGCAGTGGAAGGAAGTGCCGGACAGGTCCTCGATTCCGCCGAGACTGACGCCGGCGGTCCGCCGGAAGCTGAAGGGCTACACCGATCAGGACCTGCTGACGAAGCAGGTGATCTGCCGGGCGACGAAGCGACTGTAACGGCCGGCGGCGCCGGCGTGGTTCGCGCGTCGACCCCGGTGTCGGGCGGTTATTGTCCGCCCGGCATCTGGTAGTAGGAACGATACCACTCGACGAAGCGCCGAACGCCCTCCTCGACGGAAACCGAGGGCCGGCTGCCGGTGGCGGCTTCGAGCGCGGAGACGTCGGCCGAGGTCCGCAGCACGTCCCCGGACTGCAACGGCAGGAAATTGAGGTTGGCCTTCCTGCCGGCGCACTTCTCGATGACTTCGATGTAGCGCATCAGGTTGACCGGTCGCGAATTGCCGATGTTGTAGATGCGCCAGGGCGCGACACCGCTCGAGGCCGGGTGGGGATCGTCGCTCGACCATGTCGGATCCCTGTCGGGGATCACGTCGAGAATGCCCACGATGCCGTTCACAACGTCGTCGACGTAGGTGAAGTCCCGCTCCATGTTTCCGCCGTGGTAAACGTCGATCGGTTCGCCGGTCAGAATTCCGCGCGTGAACTTGAACATGGCCATGTCCGGGCGGCCCCATGGCCCGTACACGGTGAAGAAGCGCAATCCCGTCATCGGAATGTCGAACAGATGGCTGTAGCTGTGAGCCATGAGTTCGTTGGCACGCTTGGTCGCGGCATAGATCGAGAGCGGATGGTCGGCCCGGTGCCGCTCGGAGAAGGGCATCGTCGAATTGGCGCCATACACCGACGAGGTCGAAGCGTAGACGAGGTGGCGCACGCCGTGATGGCGGCAGCCTTCCAGGATGGAGAGAAAGCCCTCGATGTTGCTGTGCGTGTAACCACGCGGATGGTCGAGGCCGTAGCGGACCCCCGGCTGGGCGGCGAGGTTCACGACCTTTTCGGGGCGGTGCCGCTCGAAAAGCTCCGCCGCCGCCTTCGCATCGGCCAGATCGATTTCGACGTCGGTGTAGTTCGGATGGGCGAGCAGGCGATCGCGACGCGCGCGCTTCAGGGCAAGGTCGTAGTAGGGCGTGAGATTGTCCACGCCGACGACGCGTTTGCCCTGCGAGAGAAGCCGGAGCGCAACATGGCTGCCGATGAAGCCGGCGGAGCCTGTAACCAGAATGGGTGCGGTGTGTTCAGGCACGGGCGGATCGGCGGACAAAGGCATCGCGGAAACACATCGGCGAAACCATATAGAGATGACTTGTCGCTAACAATGCTCAAAAGCCGTTCGACGGGTCGCGATGAAGCAAGGCGTCACGCCGATTTCACAAGGCTGCGATGGCTGCAAGAGCCTGATTCTGCAGGGAGAGGCGGTTTGCAACGCGCGACCGTTGTGAGATATGTTCCCCCTTTGAATGGTTTGTGAGGATTGGGCGAATGCATCTTTCATCTCGATTGAAAATGGAAGCCTTCCTCGACACCTACGCAGCTGATTCAAAGGGCAAGTCGGTTCTCGATGTCGGGGCTAGAGCCTCGAAACCCCGCAAGTACAACTATCGTCATTCGACCGACGAGCGCGGGCTCGTCTATAGCGGGCTGGATCTGTCGCCCGGTCACAACGTCGAGATCGTGCCGGCCAATCCGTACATCTGGGACGAGATTGGCGACGAGCAGTTCGATTTCGTCATCTCGGGGCAAGCCTTCGAACACAATCCATTCATGTGGATTTCCTTTTGCGAAATTGCCCGAGTGCTGAAGCAGGGCGGTCGCGCCTTCATCATCGCCCCGAGTGCAGGAAGCGTGCACCGGTTTCCGTATGATTGCTGGCGCTACTATCCGGACTCCTGGGCGGCGCTGTGCGCCGTCAGTGGCCTGGAATTGACCGAGTCCATCCGGGAACCGGACAACAGCGAAGTCAGCGGTGCGGGATGGGGCGATTCAGCCGTCGTCGCGACGAAACCCCACTTCAAGTCCGGCGAGGCACGAGAAGCGTTCTATCAGAACCTGCGAGAGACCGTTGCGCCGTTCAAGACGCGCAGATACCACTTCGAGCCCGCGGTTCTCAACGAAGGGAAGTGCTTTCAGGAATACATGAAGCGGGTACGTCTCGGTAAGGCGGACTCGGGTGACGCCGACGCCGTCAGACCCGCGGTTGCCGACAAGGCCGAGCGCGACGCATCGTCGGCAGCGGGGCTTCGTGGCAATGACCTGAAGCAGTTCATGAAGTCCTCGGGCACCGCCGCCGGGGTGGTTGCAAAGGGGGCTCCGGTGAGCCGGAGCGAGAAGCAGGAGCGCCGCCTGAAGAAGGCGGCCGTTGCCAGCAACGGCGTGTCCGACACGGGGCACGCGGCGAGCCAGCAAGAATGGGAACAGCGTCGTCTGAAGAAGTTGCGGCGAGCCGCCGCCAAGACCGACCAGGCCGCCGACTAAACCGAACCCACAGGCGCGGTAAAGCAGACGCTGGTGCCGGGCCGCTCGGGGCGAACCGCACCTCCTGACCGCTCCTCACGCCTGTTCCCGCCGGGCCTGCGTACGGTCGGTGCGCGATGGTTTCAAAGCGGGGGTGGGGCGATTAGACTTCAGGCAGGCGGGTCACGGGTGTTTTGCGCGGCTCGCTTGTCGCTGAATCTCTTGGCATGAGCGCTGGTCCTCGACCTGTTGAGTTGCTTGTGCGAACAGACTGGGAGCCATCGATGATGGACCGCGTGAACAGGAAGAGCGGTGTGACCGGACGGCGCTCGTTCCTGCGCGGATTGGCCCTTGGCTCGGCGGCGCTCGCTCTTTCGCCGCAAAGACTGCTGGGCGCCCCTCCGATCGTGCAGGCAGAACTCAGCCCGCAGCAGTTCGGAGCGAAGGGGGGGGATGCGGTCGCGGACACGGCGGGATGGAACAGGGCGATCGAGAAGGCCGCCGAGCTGCGCAGACCCGTGATGGCGAAGGGAACCTACGTTCTCCGCGCGCCGAAAACGAGCCGATGGAACTGGTGGAAGCGTCCTGCGGCCAGCACGCACGTGGCCGTACAGCTTCGCAGCGGCGTTCACATTCTGGCCAACGAAGCGACGATCCTCGTGGGAACTCCGGAAGGCCCCGAGGCCAGGGATCAGCGTCATTTTCTTTTCGGGACGGATCTGAACGTCGCCGCGGGAACTTTGCGGGATATCGTGTTCGACGGCCTGACGTTCGATTTCCGGGACGAACTCGGGCCGGTGCACGGCTTCACCTATGCAATCGGTCTGGTCGGCGTCGATGACGTTGCCCGGCGCAACCTGACCTTCAGATCCGGCGGCACGAAGGCCGGCCGCTGCCTCTTTTCGGAGAACACCCGGCGTCGGAACGACTACAACCTCAAGCACTTCAATGTCGTCCAGGGAATCTACGCCCGCTACGAGCACGACGTGACGATGCGGGACATCATGTTCGACACGTTCAACGAGGCGCTGGACTTCGACGGTCCTTGCTGGAACGTCACTCTCGAGAAGCTCAGGTTCAAGAATGCCAGCAACGATGCGCAATGCATCGACACGGGCGGCGGCCGGAACTGGCTGATCAACGACGTCGTCGCAGAGAACACGGGATCGATCGTGTTCATCTACGTGAAGGGCGATGCGAGGCCGGAATACAAGGACTGGCTCGATGGCGGAGGCCAGATGACCACCGATTTCGTCCCGCCGCAGGACTGGGTGGTGCGAAACGTTCGCGGGGTCAACGCAGGCCGGCTTCAGAAGGAAGGCCGGAAAGGCGAAGCGCTGCGTATCGGCACCTACCGGCACGATCGCTGGTTCAAGAAGACGAAGGGCGGGCCCAGCCCCCGCAACATAACCGTCGAGAACTGGAATCTGGACGGCGCTTCGCCCATTGCCGTCAATGATTGCGAAAATCTCAGGATGCGCCACATCGTGTTGAACGGTTCGGTGACGCCCGACGACCCGAAGACCGGGGCGGCCCTGGTGTTGCGCGAACCGGAACCTGCGCACGGCGGCGTGGTCACGGGCGAGGTCTCGGATGTCGTCATCCGCAGATCGCGCGGCATGGGCGTAAGCCTCGAAGCGGGTTCCGGACTGGCCCTGACCGACATCACGGTCGAGGGTTTCAATCTCAGCGGCAGCCCGAAGACGCGCGCCGGCATCCGCATCCGGCCGAGGCCCGGTCGAACGGACACCCCTAGGCTCACAAATGTTCGCGTCTCCGGCGGGAACGCGTCGACCGTCGACATTGACCGATGAATCAACCTTGCCCCAGAACGGAGCGGCACATTGAGCGATAGTCTCTCCAAGGAAGCGAGTTCGCACCAAGCGGACGCGACGATCTCCCAGCGTGAACTGGTGAGGGACTACGACCTGCCGGTCACGGTCGAGCGGGAAGCCGTTGTAATGCCCATCGTTCGCGGCGGGCCGAGACAACTGAGCGGCGCCGTCTACGATCGTGAAGGCAAGCTGGTGCCGCATTCGCAGCGGATCGGAGGAGGTCGCGAGGAACGGAACCCCGACGTCCTGCGCAGGCCGGCTTCCACTTTTCGCGTCGAGGGACGATCCCTGTTCGGGGGCATTCTCTTCCGCAACTTCGGTCACACGCTGCTCGAAGGCACGTCACGCTTCTGGAGCCTGGCGGGCATGAACGAGCGGCCGGCCCGCATCGTGTATCAGGCCTCCACGCCGGATGTGAGCGATGTCCTGAACAGCATGCGTTCCGACGGCTACCTGTCGATCATGCTCAAGCTGTCCGGCTACACCACGAAGGACGTCGTTCTCGTCGTCGACCAACCGGCACTATGCGACGAGTTGGTCGTGCCGCAGACGGCTCTGGCCATCAGCAAGTTCGTCCATCCGAGATATGGGCAGTACTTCGACCAGGTTCTCGATCGGCTGCAACTGGACGGCCCGGAGCGGACCGGACCCCGCCGCATCTATCTGAGCCGGAGCCTGTTGCGCGGAAAGAAGCGGCGCGCGGAAAACGAGCCGGAGATCGAACGGCTTGCCGTGGCGGCCGGATTCGAGATCGTTCATCCGCAGACCCTTCCGTTCGAGAAGCAGATCGCGCTCATCCGGGGCGCCGACGTGGTTGCGGGCTGCGACGGGTCGGCGATGCATCTGACCATCTTCGCGCGGCCGGGGACACGAATCGTCTGCTTCGATTCGCGGGCGGGCACCACCCAGCGGATGATCGAAGTCCTGCGGCATCTGGAGGGTGTCCGGATTTCCGCGATGAGCGGCGTGCAGAAGGTGGTTGGGGCGGGCGGGAAGCAGCGAAAGCGCATCCAGACCTGGACGGCGGATCTCGACGTCGTACGCAAGGCATTTGCGGACTACCGATGACGCCGGCAAAGGCTACCGGCTCAAAGTAATGGATGGCCGGCTACGGCTCCTGTATAAAATCGGCGGACGGCGTTTGGTCTTGAGCGTCCATAGGGGAATTGCATGCTGCAAGAGGAAGAGGCGGGAGCGACGGAAGAGGCGAACGAGCGCCGCATAAAGCGCGCCGGCAAACACTCTGTCAGGCGTCTCAACACCTTGGCCAATCTCATCAATGCCAAGACGTATCTCGAGGTGGGCGTGTCGAGGGGCGACACCTTCTTCTCGATCGACATAGCTGACAAGACCGCCGTCGATCCGGCTTTCAAGTTCGACTGGAAGGCCGAGCAGACCGAAAGCGTCGTCTTCAATGAGATGACGTCGGACGAATGGTTCGTCGCTTGCGACACCTCGAAGAAGTTCGATTTGATCTTTCTGGATGGGCTGCACACATTCGAGCAGACACTCCGCGATTTCTGCAACTCCCTTGCAGTGGCGCACGATCGTACGGTCTGGTTGATCGATGACGTCGTTCCGACCGATCCCTACAGCGCGTGGCCCGACCAGTTGGAGGGGATCCGCCTTCGCAAGAAGACGTTCGGTCTCGATGTCAGGGGATGGCAAGGGGACGTCTTCAAGGTCGTCTTCATGATCCATGACTTCTTCCCGATGATGTCCTTCAGGACGATCAACAACAAAGGCAACCCGCAGACGCTGGTCTGGAAGGCGCCGAGGGCGAACTTCAAGCCGGTCTTCAACAATGCCGAGACGATCTCGCGGCTGAACTTCTTCGAGTTCCGGCGGAACTTCGAGGTCATGCTGCCCGGCACGGAGCAGGAAATCCTGGCGTCCTTCGCCGAGTCCTACGCCAAGGCGTGACCGCACATGGCTCTGGGCTGCTGCGTCCGGAATGCCGCAGCCCAGAGCCTGTCTTTCGAAGAGTCCCGATAGGCAGATTCCTTGCCGCAGCCACTTTACTCCAGCATCGATGGCTTGGCTCTTGGCGAAGTGCCTCTCTTCCTAATTGTAGGATCAACTGGTCTAGAGACGGTGTAAAGATCCTTTGCCGGGTCTTCTCAAGCGGGCAGTCGTTATGTCCTTTGTCTCCGTCTGACTGGCGTGGCTGTCGGTGTTTGCTCTTGGGCGATACTTCCGAGTAGGCAAGGGCGCGCGCCTTTGGTCACCCTTTGCCGACGTCGTTGCCGACGTCGTTCTATCAGCCGTTGCCGGGACAGATGTACCTATAGAATTTCGCTGCTCCACGGCGCCGGATCTCTCTTCTGAGCTTGAACTGATTGACTTGCGTCGTTGTCTTACCTTAGCTCTCCGCCCGCGCGCTTGGCTGTCCTCTCCCTCAACTTTCGCCCGCTTCTCTATGCGGTCTTGCTGCACCGGCTTATTTCTCCGTTGGCTGCGAACTTCTCGTTCGGGTGACGCCGGTTCTTCCTTGACGGCGATGCGATCGGGAGCAGCTTCCGTGTTTGTGATGTGGCGGCGCAGCGATTCTGCGTAGCGCAGTGCGACCTCATGCGCGGTAGCGAGTTTCTGTTTGGCGGGTGGTCGCTCGATTGGCTTTCCCGGCCGATTCAGGAGTCTGCTGAACAGTCTTTTCATTGGTTCCAGTCCCCCAACCAACCCACATCAGGCTTCAAAAACTGTTAGTACAACACGACTGCCATTATCATCTTGTGCAAGAAGCCTGTGTGTCAAAGTAGCGCTTTTGCCCTCTCAGGCGATGGTGCAAAGGGACAGAACGTGAAGCACCTGGCCGAGCCGCCGTAGCAGGCTCGCTCCTTGACAATGTCAGCTCAAGTGTCATCCGCACACTGCTCGGCTACAGAATCTCGATTCTCGACTTTTGCTAAATCTCTTTCGCTTCATATCTTTTCTTCACGAACGGGCTCAATTCTACTGTGTGAGAGTTTCTGAGCAACAGGTCACAGATTCACCCAAGGAAGCTCAAGGTCTGATTCTTCTGTACCCGGAACTCCGGCTGTACTCCCCAGCAGCCCATCGCGAGAGTGCTAAACACATTCCGGAAGTCGACGTTGTACTTGAGGTCGCCGTCCTCAAGATCCACGAGTGACGGCTGCGTCCCATAGAAGCCGCCCTTGACGTTGCCACCCATCACAATCTGGGCTGCCGCCGTGCCATGATCAGTGCCACCGCTGTTGTTTTGTCTAGCCCTGCGTCCGAACTCCGAATACGTCATAACGACGACGTCATTCCAAACGTTGGCTGCAATTAGGTTTTTGCGGAGAGTGCTGAGGCTCCTCGCCAGAAATGAAAGTAGCTTCTCATGCATATTCGGCTGGTTCGCATGGGTATCGAAGCCGCCGAGAGCCATTTTAATCGCAACAACTGGCAGACGTGATGCCACCAAGCGTGTCGCAACTTCAAGCTGGCGGCCGAGGGGGTATTGTTCATCGTATTTGTGATGCAGCGTTGGACTGGTTAGCAATGTGTCCCGGAGACCAGTCGCGGCGCCGCTTATCTGCTGGGAAACCGCTATAATGCGCTTCAATGCGGGATTGCCACTCTCGAAAGCACCTTTCAGAGCTTCTGCCGACTTTGCTTGCTGCAAGAAACTTTCGGGGTCTTGCATCACAATAGTCCTGAACCCTGGTCCAATCGTAGGCAGAACGTTTGTGTCAAGGACAATGCTGTCAACGCCGGCACCCGCAGGTAACTTTTTGCCTGCGAATACTTGAGCTATCCAACCTTCGCTTAGAATTTTGCCAGCGTCCGATGCTGTGTCCCAGATTTCAATCGACCGAAAGTGTGAACGATTGGGGCTCGGATATCCGACGCCTTGTATGACGGCGAGCTCTTTTGCCTTCCAGGCTTCCATCAGAGGTTCGAGCTTCTGATGAAAGCCCATCCTCTCATCAAGCTGAAGAACGCGTTCACGCGGAATGCCGAGATTCGGGCGCAGCTGATAGTAGTTCCGATCAGCATAGGGAACCACCATGTTTAGTGCGTCGTTTCCGCCCCTCAACTCCACCAGCAGAAGAATCTTAGCCATGTCGCGCCCCTCACTTTAGCTGGTAGGCAGGGTCGAGCAATGCCCACGTCACCGCAGACGCTGGTGTCATCTCCGAAGTCTTGAGCGGCAACACTGGCGGGCGCGGCAACAAGACATTCAGCAGCGTCATCGGGTCATTGCCACTTAACGTCGCGCCGAGCTTTGCCTGGGGAGTGTCGCGCGTGCCGTCATCCATTAACTGCATTGTTGCGTCGTCTGCGGTCATCTGCCGACGCTCTGCATTCCGACTGGGGCGTTGGCCTTTCGCACTCATGCCCTCGGAGGCCGTAACCCAAGTAGTCTCGATTATTCGACGCAAGAATTGTTGGCGTTGAAGGAATGTGTAGGTGGTGATCCAGTTCTCTCCGCCGATCCACCCCTTAACATTTGGTGGTTCAAACGGAACTTGCCCCATGGCATCGAGCATCTGTACGACGCCGCTCCTTAGTGGGAGAGGCATGTCCAGAAGGCGGGCCGTGCCGATCACCATCTCGATGGGAGCTTTAATCAAGGATGCACGATTCGCCGGATCGCGGAAAGCATTGGACATCAACAGTTCACGCATCAGTTTTCGAATGTCGTAGTCCTTACGAAAGTACGAAGCCAGTCGTTTCACTTCACCGGGATCAGGCCGGAAGGATACGAACTCGACCCAAAGCTTCTCGACTATGGTCTCCGCTGTCCGCGGGTGTTTCAACAGTATCGCAATTATGTCGGTCGGACCGAAACGACCATTCTGCCCGAGAAAACTCTTCTCACCATCGTCGTGCTTGTCAGCCCGGTTAATGAACTCCCCGGTACTCCTTGACACTGACCATCCTGTGAATGCTCGTGCTGCGGCCTTCACATCCGCGTCTGTGTAATGCCCCTCACCCAATGTAAAAAGTTCAAGCAATTCGCGAGCAAAGTTCTCGTTCGGCCTTCCGGCAACGTTCCGAACCCCATCAAGGTAAGCGAGCATGGCAGGATCGCGCGCTACGCTGCCTAGCAGCGTGGCAAAGTTGCCAAGTGCCTCCCGCCGGAAAAGTTCGTTCTGACGGAAGAGCGAAGGAGCAAATCGCACTTTCTTAAATGAAGACGTAAAGTGACCATGCCAGAAAAGAACCATACGCTCGACCACGGGTTGATTCGTGGCCAGCATCTCGTCGATCCACCAGGAGATCAATTCCCGTCGGGTCTCTTTCATGGGCAGAAGTTGCGGCTTCTTGGAACTGTCCATTCTTCCGGTTGCTTGCTGCTGCGTAGTGGGTGGTTCCTGTGCTTGTACCGCTTCGGACCGAATCGATTTTTGACGCGTCACGAGTTCGGCGGGGCTGGTCGTCGGCCAGTTCGGACTGGGGGTAACTGCCTCGGGACGAGTATCGCCAAGTAGCAAGTCTACAGCAGTCGTGAAATCGAGAGCTTCGAACTTGCGGATCTGGCTCGGTGTTGCCCCAAAGGTGGTGCGCGCCAACAGATGCCGTGCTTCTTCGAATCCCATCGGGGTCGCGGCAAATCCCGGCTGCCCAATGATGGGCGCGCCGACCGAAGTTGCCACCGCGCCGGCCAAAAAGGTACGACGCCTTATAGTCAGCATTGCGGGCTCTCCTCGCTGGTGTCTGAACTTCTATCGCCGCGCTAAAAGTACTACGTAACTCCGCGACCTGACATCCCCTGCGCTTTCTGCGTGCCGTTGAAAAGGGTAGTGTGGAGGCGATGGTGCTTCAAACATTGAGAGGCTGATTGGAGCGAGAGGTTCGTTCCAACGAGCATCGTTACTTCCCGATTAATCAGCAATGGAAATTAGGCAAATCCACGACTTGAGGTGGGCATTTTGGTGCCTATAATCGGATCGATAATTCTCAATTGGTGGACTGGATGGAACAACTACAGGATTACCGCAAGAGTAGACTTGATAAGATTGTTTCGTCACGTGAGAGTGTAGTGGCAGCGGCGGAGCGGTTACCCGAAGGCGTAACACGGACGCTCTTGGTTAATCTCGCCGATCTGTTGAAGGGCAAGGATCTATATCAACTCGCGATTGACATCCTTGGGGGAGAAGGCGCCGCGGGCGGTGAGTATCTTCACCAAGAAAAGTCGCTTCAATTTGCAGGCCGAATCCACATCGCAGCTCGTCGCGCTCAACAGCTGAAGCTCGATACCTGCCCTGGCATGTCGATTCTCGATATTGGGGCGGGACCGGGCTTTTTCTGTTGGGCGGCCAAGAATCTGGGTCACACAGCTGTAGCCATTCAACCGAGCAAGGGGGAAAGAGGCATCAATTTCTCCGCTTTCATGCAGTTTTTCGGAATTCCGCAGTCTGCCCAGTTCGTGAAGCCGCAAATTGCACTGGTTCGCGACCAATCGTTGCCCGAAGGTATGCGCTTTGATTTGGTCACCGCGTTCGCAATTACATTCAATCGGAGTGGGCGCGCCTGGTGGACGACGGAAGACTATTTGGCATTCCTTGAAGACATTCGGCGAAATTTCTTGAAGCCTGGCGGGCGAGTTGTGTTGAAGTTCAACAATACGGATGAGGCTAGCACACCAAGGTCAGTAATCGCGTACTATGAAGAGCTGGGGCATATGTTGGCACCATTCGTGATGGAAGAGAGCGCGGAGACCGGCTTTACACTCGATCTATTTCGAGAGGGCGCATGGTCGGTTGCTCGTACTGTCGTTCTGCCTCAACCGAAAGAGAGAATGAAGCTGAAGGGTGAGGCGAGGCCCCCTCGGCGAGTCGATGAACAATTGCGGCTGCGGAAAAGGATTGCGCGACGAGATCGGCGGACGGCGTCCAGAAATGAAATCAAAATGAGGGTGGGGCGTAACCTCAAAGAAGAGTAGACGACGTATCTGATAGCCAAGCTGGTCGCTTGCAAATTGCGCAAGCCCCTTGCTAATGTTTGATTGTCGTTTTAGTCGTGCCGACCTTGTTCGCGCAGATTATGCGGAGGTCGTCGAAGGAGGGACCATCATGACTGCTGCCGAGAGTGAGGTTAAGTCGCAGGTTGAGGTCAGTGTCGATGATTTCGCTGGTCTTGTGGCTTATATGAGCCGTCTTCTCGCCGGGTTGGTTAAGGTCAAGCCTCTGGAGGATGCCAATCTGAGTTTGGCCGACTGGGTAGCGCTTTCGATGCTGGCTCAGAAGGATGGTGTCAATAACAAGCAGTTGGCTCGCAATCTGGGCGTCAGCGGCCAGCGAGTGAACCAGATTTGCGCGGCGCTAAGGAAGACGGAATTAATATCGGTAGAGCAGTCAGGTAGTGACAGCCGGGCGAGCGTAATCAAGATCACAGATTCGGGTCGAGCACAGATCGCTACTGTGAATATGCAACTCAAGTCGCTGCTTTCGGAAGTGTTGAAGGGTCGTGGTCGGACGCTCGTAAGTATAACCAAGCTTATGCGGCAGCTTATGCGATTGTTAGACGTGGGAAGTGCGGATGTTGGAGATGCAAGAAAGAAAAGGAGATCCAGAAAGGCAGCCAAAGCAAAAGCTGATAACTGACCTCCGTTCGAGGCAAAGGAGCTAGCAGTCTGTTTGAGCTTCGACGGTATGTACTGAAACAGTAATGGGCTGACAGTTGCCGCGCCCTGACCGCTAGTCAGACCGTTTCAGTCTGGTCGATGTTCCGGTCGTTGTCTTCGTAAGGGCTGAAGTGACGCGGCTTCCTCTGATGACGGCATTAAAGCGCGGCGATCTCCAGCCGGGCTATTCCATCCTCGGTCTTCGACAGGTTGCCCTCGGCGAGCGAGGCCTCGATTTCGGCAATGGCCGCCCGAGAGGGCAGTGCCGCCAGCCGCGCTTCGGCGTCGAGGTGCAGCTTCTGCAATTCGTGATAGTAGGAACGGACCAGGGGAAGCGACGCGTAGATGTCCTCGATCAACGGAGACTCGAGCCAGCGCGTGTCGTAAGTGAGCTTCTCGCGCTTCTTCGAAAAGGCGAACTTGTTGCCGGCGATCGCATGCTGATTGGCGGTGTGCAGTGAAATCTCGTCGTTGGCCGCCGGCGGCAGACCCAGAAGAGCGGCAAGCCGGTCTTCCTCGCGGGCCAGAATCAGCCTGTCGTACCAGACGTAGACAAGCCGATCGCTCCTCTTCTGCACCTTGGTGTCGAGTTTGATGCCCGACAGAAGCCAGCGGTAGAAGAGCCCGCGCAGGGCCGCATGATCGGTCGGGGGGATCTTTTCCCGCCTCATCATGGAATGCACCCACCCCCGTGGGTCGCGCACGATGCGCAGAACCGAGAAATCGGAAATCTCGCCCCGCCCCGCCATCTGACTGTACTGAATGGAGGTGCCCACCGACTTCGAGGAATCGATGATGGTCGAATACCCCTGACTGCGTGCCGTGCCGACGACGTCCGCGAAGAAGTCCGCGGTCGATCCGTAGCGCCTGGTCGTGATGGGGCCCCAGAACGGACACTCGGAGGACGTGGTGCCGCACGGGCAATTCAGCTTGTGGATCGTCCGGCGGTCGATCTTCTTGAAGATGTGCTCGACTTCGCCCAGGCCGATGACGCCCGGGTAGCAGGAAAGAATGCGGTCGATGATCGTCGTCCCGGTATGAGCCAATCCCAGGATGTAAACTATGCGCATCTGCCCTGACCTCATCACCACAGCCGCCAGCAAAAAGCATACCCGATCGTCGACAAAAAGCTAACCCGGCTGCCGGTCCCGATGTCCGGAGTGGAGCCTGTGTCCCGACGCTGGCAATCGGGCCCCTGAGGCCCCTGACTTTACAGCAGTCGAGTGCTTCTATACCAAGCGCGTAGGCCAGAATGCTACGGCAGAGACTCTTGTCAGGAGCAGTGCATGCTCCCTTGCGTTTAGGGGTTTGACACGATGTCCAGTGGAACGCCGAACCGGAATCCGTCTGCAGGGAACGAGCTTCCCAAGGGGATTCTCATCCTCGGTGCGGCCAAGAGCGGGACGACCGCCTTATTCTATGCGATCCGAAATGCGCTGGCGACCGGGCACGGCCTCGCGACGACGGGACTGTTCGAGCCAAGACGGGCCGGCGAGGTCGTGGAGTATCTGACCTCCACCTCCGACAAGGTCCCCGTGGTGAAGGTGTTGCTCGGGCCGCTCCTGCGCGACGGCGGCAGCTTCGTCGAGAGGTTCGACAAGCGGATCGTCATCTATCGCGATCCCAGGGACAATGTCGTCAGTCGTGTCTGCTTCATGCTGAAGAAGCTCATCGGCCCCCGCGAGGAAAAGAAGATAGAGCAGGTCCTGCAGCTTTTCCGGGAGAAGGAGCAGTCACCGGACTCGATCAGCATCGTCGGCATGATCCGCCAGATGTCGTTGATCACCGACCGGCCCAATCTGCTGGAAGCCGTCCGCAGCAACTCGCTTCTGCCCGCCAAGATCAAGCGCGAGAGCGGCAACGACTACTTCATGATGCCCTATGACGACCTCGTCTCGGGGCAGTTCGATCCGCTGAACAAGTATCTCGGTTTCGCCGTGAGCGCCGACTTCGAGGTCGCCGAGCAGCACGCCTTCGTCGTGCGATCGAAGTCCTCGGGGGCGTGGAAGGACTGGTTTCTCGAAGAGGATGTGCAGTTCTTCGCGCGCGACGTCGCCGACGACTTCCGCATTCTCGGATTCGATCCCGACGTCGAGCCGAATGCCCGGCGAAGCATCGATCCCAAGACGAGCAGCGAGTACGTGGCGTCGCAGTTCCAACACGTGCAGGAGAAGCGCCGCCGGTCGAAAGAGGCCCAGCAGGTTCTCGGTGACGAGCAGAAGGAGCCGCCGGCGCCGGCGCCGGTCAAGGACGAGCGGCGCCAGCGCAGGCTTCGGCGCAGCCAGCAGGCCGAGGCTGCGGCCGCGGCCGCGGCCGCGACGGAAACCGGGCGATCGGAGGTCAGGGCTGCGGATGCCACGGCGCGCCCTTCGTCCGCCAAGAAAGAGAAGAGCGCCCGCAGGCGCCTTCGTCGCAAGGAGCGGGCGGCTGCAACGAAGGGGCCTCGGCAGCCGGTTGCGAAATCCGCGCCGAGGCGACCCGATGCAGAGAAAGGCGCCGCCCGAAAGGTGCGCCGCAGGGAGCGCCGGGCGTCGCGGGCGGGCATCTAGGACGACGCGGAGCGACCATAATCAGGTGATATGGGCGTAGGCACGAGAGCATGCTGGATATTTACGCTTCATATGACGACGGTGCCGCCAGGGAGGAGTGGGCCTCCTCGATTCAGGGCAAGCTCTTCCTGGTCGGACTGGGCGCCCAGAAGGCCGGGTCGACCTGGATGGCGCGATACCTGGCGACCCATCCGCAGGTGTACGTGCCGCGCCTCAAGGAGCTTCACTACTTCGATGCCGTCTACATGAACCGTTTGAACGGACATGTGCCGGATCGCATGGCGCGGCTCGCCAAGGAAATCGCCGACGACATCGTGGCCGAGGGCGGCAAGATCAGCCGCAAGAAGTTCGACAGGCTGCGGGCGGTGATCGACCGGCTGCAGATGACCGCGGACCCGAGATACCGATACCTGCAGTTCTTCGAGGACCGCGTAACCAACGAGAGCGTCTTCTGCGACATCACGCCGGCCTATTCCATTCTGGATGTCGACGGCTACGAGGCGATCCTGAAGACGCATCCGGATGTACGCTTCGTCTTCATCATGCGCGATCCGGTCGAGCGCTTCTGGTCGGCCATCCGGATGGGGATGCGCAAGATAGACGGCTTCCAGCCATACGAGCGCTTTCTCGAACTGCTGGAGAGCGAGGAGCATATCCGTCGCACCGACTACAAGCGGACGATTCTCGAACTCGAGAAGGTGGCATCGCCGGATCAGGTCAAATACTTCTTCTTCGAGAATTTCTTCACGACGGCGGCGATGGACGAATTGACGTCGTTCATCGGCGTCAGGACGTGGCCGGCGAATTTCGACAAGGTCGTCAATCCCGGCGAGAAAATGCCGATGGATCCGGAACACTTTACGGCCGCATTGAAGAAGTTCCGGCACGTCTACGAGTTCGTCTTCGAACGCTTCGGCGATGCGACCCCGGCCCGATGGCGCAAGTCTGCCGCGACGTTCATGTCGGCCACCTGAAGAGCCGACGGGCAGTCTTTCCGGACTCCACCGCCTGGAGGCGGCGGTAGCGGAACCAGGAACCGAATAGGATCCCAGCGATGAAGAAGATTCGAGACTTGCTAACCTGGAAGGCCAAGCCCAAGGCCAAGCCAGCGTCCTCTCAGAAGCGTCCTGTCGCCGCCCACGAGATCGCCTTGCGACACGCCGAGAGCGAGCTGCGGGCGACCAAGGCGCAGTCGGCGGCCGCTCCGGCGAAGACCGGCAGGCAAGGGCCGGCAACCAGCGAGAAGCGGCCGCTACAGCAGAAAAAGGTGGCCGAGACGGCGATCGAAACGCCCCGTGCCGTGCGCAGGAACCAGTCGGCCAAGCCGCCCACGCCCGCTGAGGGCGCGGTCAAGATTGCCGGCAAGGCGCAGAAACGGACACGGCCTTCTCCGCCTGCGCCGAAAGTCGAAGCGCCGAAGGTTACCCGCCGCGAGCCCAAGGAAGCATTGCCTGCTCCGCCCGCAGGGACGTCAAAGGCCGTCCGCAAAGACCAAAAGCAGAGGCGGAGAGGCTCGAGCATTTCCAATCTGCCGGGACTGGTCGCCGAGGCACCCGGGCCTGCGCGGAAGGAGCAGAAGCAGAAGCAGAAGCGACGACCGTCGAACATGCCTGATGCAATGCTGCCACGAGCCGAATCGCCCAGGGCTGCCCGCAAGAGTCAGAAGGAGATGCGAAGGCAGACATATCTGCCCGATCTGGAGACGAAGGCATCGAAGCCTGTCCGCAAGAGCCGGGCGGTGACACGGGCCGGGGCGGATTCGGACACGGTCAAGGACGTTCGCAGCGCCCACAAGGAGCGGCGGAGAATGTCCTATATGTGAAGTCTGGCATTCGCTCGGCGATGGCCGTCTCGCGGGCGGCCTGATCGATTGACTTGAATAGACCCGAATCCTACTTTCTCGACTTGGCCACAGGTGAACACGCGCATGCCAAACTCTCCGTACGAGAATTTGCCGGGCCGATCCTTCTGGAGGACGGCGGTATCGGAGAAGACGCCGGATACCGTCGACGCACTCTGGTCCCGGAAGTTCACCATCGATGCAGAGACGAAGGTAGCGACTGCGGGCAGTTGCTTTGCCCAGCATATCGCGCGTTTCCTGCGCCAGCGCGGATCCGAAGTGATCGATGTGGAGCCGCCGCCTCCGGGCCTGCCCGTGGAAACCGCGCGGTCCTTTGGATATCTGCTCTATTCGGCCCGCTACGGAAACATCTACTCCACCCGTCAGCTCCTGCAGCTGACCAAGGAGGCCTATGCCGGGCAACCGCTGGCCGACTGCGTCTGGGAAAAGAACGGGCGTTACTACGACGCGTTCCGGCCGTCCGTCGAGCCGCAGGGACTGAGCACGCCTGAACTGGTGATCGCGCATCGTCGTCAGCATCTCGAGCAGGTCCGCTCGATGCTGGATAGCGTCAGCGTGTTCGTGTTCACGATGGGGCTGACCGAAGCCTGGATCAGCCGCGTTACCCAGCACGTGTACCCGACGGCTCCGGGAACGATTGCGGGCAGCTACGATCCGAACGTATTCGCCTTCAAGAACTTCACCTTCGAAGAGACCTATGCCGATTTCGTGGAGTTCCGCTCCATCCTGAAGAAGCACAATCCCTCCGCCAGGATCCTGGTCACGGTTTCGCCGGTCCCTCTGACGGCCACGGCCTCCGACAAGCATGTTCTGGTGGCGACGACCTATTCGAAATCGGTTCTGCGTGCGGTCGCGGGCCAGCTCTCGGATGAGTTTGCCGACGTCGACTATTTTCCTTCCTATGAACTCATCGCGTCGCCGTTCTCGAAGGCGGCCTACTATGAGGAAAATCTCAGGGCGGTCCGTGAAGAGGGCGTGCGCTCGGTGATGCGGGTGTTCTTCGACGAGGCGCCGGCCCGCGTCGACACGGCGGAAGGCACCGGGGCGGCGGTCCCGCCCAGGACCCGGGGCCAGAAGCCCGCGGTGGCAGTAGCCGCGCCGGGTGCGGCGGGTGCCGGCGACGACAGCCCGGAAACCCCCGAAGATCGGGCAGCACGCAAGGCGCGGCGGAGAGCACGTCGCGGGGAAGCCCCATCGGGGGCGGCGAAGGGCGCCCCGCCGCAAGCCGACAAGGAGGAAGAGGTCGTCTGCGAAGAAGTCCTGCTGGAAGCCTTTTCGCGATGAGACTGTGCGTCGTGGGTAACTCCCATAGCGGACCCTGGAAGCTCGCCTGGGATGTCATGAGTTCCCAGTATCCCGATGTGTCGATCCGCTTCTTTGCCGGACCCGGGAAAACCCTGAGAAATCTTGAGGTCGTCGGAGGAACGCTCTACTCCAGGGACCTCGAGTTGAAGCGTTATCTGAAATTGACGGGAGGAGGCCCGATCCGCCCCGACGACTATGACATGTTCTGCTTCGTCGGCTGCGGCGTGGTGATGCTGCCTCTGATGAAGCTCTACGAGGGTTGGCGGGCCGACTCGCACCGAGGCCGCGAAGGAACCTTTTCCATGGTGTCCGATGCCTGTTTCGAGGCGTCGGCACGCGGGATGGTGACCAGCAGTCATGGCCTGGCCATCTGCAGGAATCTGAGAAGCCTCACGAGCAAGCCCATCTTCCTCGTTCCGCAGCCGATGCCGAGCGAGGCGATCGTGCAGCGTCGCTCCACGAAGCATGCGGGCTGGCGCATGGCGCTCGAAGCGGGGGACGACCGGGCCATGGCGGACCTGTTCGCCCGGCTGCTGGCAGAGGAGTATCGGGACGTCGCCACGCTGCTTCCGCAACCGCCATCGACGCTGGCAACGCCGCTCCTGACGCACGAACGCTATTCGAGAGATTCCAGGATCCTGTTCAAGCCGGACGAAGCGCATGCGGGGAACGAGTTCTTCCACATGAATGCCGAGTTCGGAGAGATCAGTCTGGCGGATTTTCTGTCGGTCGCCGTCGGCGCGCGCAGCGCCGCAGCCTGATGCTTCCGCGTCCGGGCGAAGCATTCGATTTGCGCAAGGCTATTGACTAAAATGCGCAAGGGCCTTTACAATTCGCGGGAAGTTTTGGCGGATAGGCGGAGGCTTGATCGATGACTGCTACGGAAAACACCGAAGTGAAGCCGCCGGCGGAAATCAAGGTCGACGACTTTGCAGGTCTGGTGGCGAACATGAGCCGGCTGCTCACGGGCCTGGCCCGGATCAAGCCGTTCAGCGATGCCGATCTCGGGTTGGCCGAATGGGTGACGCTGTCGATGCTGGCGCAGAAGGATGGCGTCAGCAACAAGCAGCTGGGGCGTAGCCTCGGTGTCACCGGCCAACGCGTAAACCAGATCAGTGCGTCGCTTACGAAGGCGGGTTTGATCGCCGTAACCCAGTCCGCCGAGGACAACAGGGCGAACGAGATCAAGATCACGGCCAGCGGAAAGGCACGGATCGACGCCGTGAATTCCCAGTTGAATCCCCTGCTGGCCGTGGCGCTGAAGGGCAAGGAAGGCGCGATCGCAGGTGCGGGCAAGCAACTGAGGCACGTGATGCGCATCCTGCAGGCCGGCACGGCCGAGGTCGCGCAGGCCAAGGAAGGCAAGCAGGACAAGAAGGCGAGGAAGGTGGCGAGGGCCGAGGCGGCCGCCAAGACCGCCTGACGGGCTTGCAGTCCAGGACGTGATGCTGCGCCGGGAAGCTTGAGCAGTGATTGCAACCCACGCCTATGAGATCGGCCTCGTCGCCGCCACGATCACGCTGGCGCTTACCGCGATGATCGCCTTGTGGTTCAGGGGTGGCTCGGCGAAGCACTCTGCAAGGCCAATCGTTCTCTCGGACATGGAACGTTCGTTTCTGCAGACGACGATCGAGATGAAGAAGCGGCACAAGGCCCAGTTGGCCCTGGCCGCACGGCCGGAGACCGACAGGATGCGGCGCAGGGCGGCGCGAGTCGCGCGAGAAAGCGAGACCGCTGCAGAGCAAGCCTCGATAGGCTCGCCGGAGCCGCCCAAGGGCGATCTGCCGGCTACTCCGGCGTAGCGCTCGAAGTCCCGTATCGATGGTCGATGACGGACGGCATTACAGCGAACCGATGCCGCCCCGTTCCCGCTCGGACTTTCGCTCGGGTTGCCTTGGGGCGCTCTTCCTGGGCGCTTCGCCTGCGCTCTCGGTGCCAACCAGAATCGGCAAGAGCTTCACGAGCCGATCCAGAACGGCAGATGTCGGAACCTCTTCCACGGCGCCCGTGCTCGCCGCAGGCCGTTGCTCACGGAAGAGCACGCCGTCGCTTCGGTTCAGGAAGTCTCGCGCGACCGCCGCGTTCTGTTCGGCGTATCGGCCCAGGAATGCGTCCACTTCTTCGGACGGGAGATAGTTCAGGGGCGCGAAAAGAGACCGGGCGGGGCTATGTGCCAGAACCCGCTTACGCACCTTGCTTGCGAGTTCTTGGTCGTCCATCGCGGTGCTGACCAGGCGAAGCAGCTCCACGGTCGTCCGGTCGGGGCCAGAGTTGGCGACGTGATCCTTCGCGGGAGGGATCGAAGTCACTTCGGGGCAGACCGTGGCCAGGAAATCCGCGCAGATGTCTCCCTGAAGTTGGGACTTCTCGTACACGCGCACGACGATATCAGCGGCAATTCCCGAGTTCTTCCACGACGACAGGACCTTGTGAAAATCGAAGCCGGCCTTCTCTCCGTCGACGACGCGCTTCAACCAGGCGGGAAAGGACTCCATCGCACCGGTCTTGACGGCCTGGACGTACAGTGATTGCGCAAGGAGGTCCTGGCGCCGGAGATAGGCGACGATTTTGATCGAGAGATCGTCGAAAGGCTGCAGAAGCTTCCGGATGTTCGAGGCGGAAAGCTCGCCCCACAGATACTCGGTCGAGAGGATCAGCTTGCGCGGCTTGCGCTCGGCCATTTCCCGCCGGATCTCCTTGAAGGAGCTGGCCAGCGCTTCCTCGCGCGTCAGTGCGCCAAGCCGTGATGAACGCCCCGGGAAAATCGCCGCGCCAATCACATGATGCGCCGACTTGAGCATGCCGCCGACGGGATAGAGCACACCCTCTCGTGCCAACGCCTCGCGATTCTTCAACAGATACTGCTGAATGGCCGTCGTTCCGGTCTTCGGGGCACCGATGTGGATGAACAGATCAGTCATGCTTGTCTTGTTCGCCGATCCGGCGCTTGCGGCCGCGTTCCATCATGTGAGGCATGGCCCGCATTCTACTGGGGGCGGCGCGCATTGCCAATGCGGCGGAGAGGCAAGCCAAGCACGGTGAAGGCCGACCTGGATGCGCGCGCAGATGCGCTTGCGCCGGCTCCGAAGCGACGACGCGTGCACTACAAGGCGGGCACCACGCGGGGCCTGTTCGGCGTGGACGGCTTGGCGCGCAACAGACTGGCGAGGTTCTTCGCCAAATCGTTCCTGTCGTCCCAGTCGACTGCTTCGAGAGCGGACAGGACCGTATTGAAGCGCCTCGAAAAACGCCTGTGACGGCCTTTGAGCTTGTCCGCGTGTCGGGTTCCCCGTTCCTTCTCGACCAGCTTTGCGATCTCGTCGAAGAGGCTGTCGCTCGCGATGTGATAGTGGAGGACTGGATTGAGTTGCTTCATTGCGGCGTCCCGCCGACCGAGCTCCATGAGGCAACGGGCACAGAGCGCGCGCGCGGCCGGGTCCAGGCGGACATGGCGGAAGTACTGCGGAAGGATCTCCATCGCGGCGGCCCAGTCCTTGGCATCCGCGAGCAGGCGAGCGTGTGCCAGAAGGAGCGGCGGCGAGCGCCTCAGCGCGGCAGGCAACTCGTCGAGAAAGGCCATGGCCGACTTCGGTCCGGAGGTGTGCGCAAGGGCCTCGAACCTGAGGGCTGCCACGGGCGGGTCCGTACGCCTGCGGCCGGCCGCCAGCGTGGCCTGCTTGTCGGCTTCGGGCCAGTTCTTCTCCGCCTGGGCGATCTGGGCTCGCGAATAGGCCGTCCGGGACGGGCTGCTCTCGACCTTTTCCAGTTCCTCGAGCCAATGTTTGGCCAACTCGATCTTGTCGGATCTGCAGGCTGCGGAAATGGCCCATCGCAGGATGTCCTGCCGAAGAACGCGATCCTTCATGCGTCCGCTGTGCAGCAGGATCTTGGCGGCGACGGCGGCAGCGAACGTCGAGCCGGCGTGATGGCCATGCTCGGAGAGCACCTGTGAAAGCCCGTACCAGTACAGCGTAGAGGCGTGGCGGGACTCGCGATAGAGGTCCACGAGTTCGCGCTCGCCGGACTCCCTGAAAAGCAGGGCGTCGATGACGCGCGTGATGATCCCCAGCTCCTCCAGGGCGCGCGCCGTGTTGTGCCCGGCAAAGCGAACGTGCACGTGATCGACGGGGCGGATCTGCTCGATCAGTTGGATATGCTGTCGGTCCGGCTTGAAGAACGGATCGTAGACCGCCTTGATTTCGGCCTCATGGTCGATGCCGGCGGCCATGTCATCGTGGTCGAAACTCAACTTCGCGGCATATGCCCGCCATCGCTTCTCGAACGGGACCCGCTTCGGGTCGATCGAGAACTGCGGTGAGAAGAGAACGATGCGCCGGGGCTTGATGAGCCCCGACAGAATGAGCGCGGCATAGCCGCCCATGCTCGACCCGTAGAGCGTTATCCGCCGATCGGGACCCAGAAGCCCCCGGCGGTGCATTTCGGCGATCGCCTCCGCCGGTTCCGGCGTCTGCCACCAGTGATTGTCATTGCTGATGAAATGGATCGCGGAAACGCGGCGCTTGATCAGATAGGCCTCGCCGAAGCCCTTCTCGACCGGAGGGGAAGCGGCACGGCCGGTGAAGGTGATGACCAGGTCCTTCTTGTCCTCATCGAACAGCCGGGCCACGACCCGGATATCACGCCCTTCGAATATGTTCATGTCGCTACCGCTCGGCTTTTTGCCATCGCCGGGGGACCGTGCCGGCGACGGGAAGAATGCAGTTATTGCGCATTTCGCCTTGAAGTGTACGCTTTTTACACAGGCGAATGCTCGCGGATTCACGATCGCCTGGGAGGTGATTTTCCTTTGAAGTCGCGGAGCAGGGGCAGTATGCTCAACGAATTCCTCAGTCTGCAGCGCTACCCGATGGATTCGCGCCCGGTTTTTTGAATCCAAGGCTGAACCCGAGGCCAGTCGAAGGCGATGTCTAACGCACCAAATCGCAGAGGTCTGTCGCTGCTGGAGACCGTGGCGTCGGAAGACGCTGCCTCCAACGAGGCCGTTCGCCGTCGGCACAGGGGGGCAGTTCTCGCCGATGCCGACGCCGGCAATGCGGCGTCCGTCGGCGACGCGCGTTCACCGGGCGGGCGGGACGAGTCGCAAGCGGTGCCGGAAAGCCTGAGAGAGACCTCGTTTCCGGCCGACGACGTCGAGGCCGCGCCACAGGACCTGGTATTGCCGCAACGCCAGGACAGGCGTCCCTGGGGCGGCATCGTTTCGTTCGTCCTTTGCGTCCTTTTGCCGACCCTCGGCGCCGCGATCTACTACATCGGCTTTGCATCGAACCAGTACGCCGTCGAGTGGCGGTATGCCGTGCGGGATACGAGCACGGCCACGAGTACATCGTCGGCAACCTCCAGCCTGACCGCCTTGCTGGGCGTTTCCACCGCGGCCAGCGGTCCCGACAACTACATGGTGACCGAGTACATCAAGAGCCGGCAGGCCGTCGATGATCTGGAGAAGCGCATAGGGGTGATATCGCTCTACTCCCGCCCCACGATCGATGCCTGGTCGAGGTTCGACGCCTCGCTGCCGGTCGAGAACTTCGTGAGCTACTGGAAGAACATGGTGACGGCATCGTTCGATGCGATTACCGGCACGGCCCTCGCGGAGGTGCGCGCATTCAGCGAGGAGGACGCCTATCTGATCGCGAAGACCCTGGTTGCCTTGTGCGAAGACCTCGTCAACGAGGTCGCGCAACGGCCGCAGATGGAGACGGTTCGCTATGCCGAAGCGGAGGTTGCGCGCGCCGAGGCGCGGCTGAAGCAGATCCGCGCGGAGATTGCAGCCTACCGCAACAAGGAATCCGTCATCGATCCGACGTCCAGCGTCGTCCTCAGCAACGCCACGCTGGCGGCGAACCTGCGCTCGCTCCTGACGCAGTACCAGACCGATCTGGCTGCGATAATGAAGGGCGGAGTCGGACCCAACGCATCGCAGGTCCAGAGCCTGAGAACGCGTATCAAGGCCACGCAGGATCAGCTCAAGGACGTCGAGACGGAGGTCTCAAAGGCAAGGCTGGGCGACAATCCGTTGTCGGAAGTCGTGGGGCGCTACGAGCAGCTGACCCTGGAACTCCAGTTCGCCCAGAACATGATGACCTCGACCGTGCAATCGCTCGAGCAGGCCCGGTCGAACGCGATGGCGAGGCGCATATTCATCACGCCCTACGTGCATCCGGCCAAGCCCCACAGTTCGACCTATCCCAATCGCGTCGTCGCGATTTTCATCGTGGCTGGATTGTGCACCCTGCTTTGGACCGTTGCGCTGCTTCTCGGCAGATCCATCCGGGAGCATCTGGCGTGAGGGTGGAGCCGCTTCGGGCCTGATGCCGTGCTCCCCTCGTACGGGAAGGGAGCGCCGCCGGCGTCGGTCAGCGCCGACGTTGCCGGTCGAAAATCCAGGTGATGACGATGGTTCCGACGATCACGAACACGCCCAGCGCGGTCCAGACAGGATGACGCCCAAGCCACTCGAACATCAGATAGATTGCGTACATTCTAGGGTGCCCCGGATGAAGCGCGGAGGGCCATCTTGCGCCTCGCTGGACCGCCGGTCTGGCTGGCGGGATCGCGCCGCAGGGGCGCGATCATGATTGCGGCGGCACGCAATTCCTGGGCGGCTTTTTCCAACTGGCGCCTCATGATCTGGGTCGCGCTGCCTCAGCTTCTCAGCCGGCAGACGCGCGGCAGCAAGGTAATGTTCATACTGGCGCTGCTCGAGCCGCTCATCATCGTCTCGTTGCTCTATGCCGTCAGGGGGCTTTTAAAGCAGAACACGCCCAACTACGGAACGTCTTTGTTTCTCTTCTACGCGTCGGGACTGCTGCCTTTCTATCTCTTCATGAGGGTGTCCACGCGAACCCGTACGGCGTTGAGCCGTCCGAACAGCTTGCTGCCCGGAATCAGCAGTCTCGACGTCTACATTGCGACGGTCTTGCTGGTCACCCTGATCAACATCACGATGACGCTCGTCATCTTCTACGGCATGTGGCTGTACGGCATCGATCAGGCCCGCCCGGTTTCGATCGTGACCTGCGCCATCCCGATGGGGCTCCTGATCGTGATGGGCTTCGGCGTCGGCATGATCAACAACGTCATCATCCGATACTTCCCGTCCTGGAGCATGATCTACAGGATTCTCACCCGCGGACTGATCTTCCTGTCCGGCGTCATGCTGATCGTCGACCTGACGCCGCTCTGGTTGCGCAACATCGTCATCCTGAACCCGCTGGCGCACGCCATAGAGTGGTTTCGTCTGGGGGTTTACGGGACCTACCCGCACAATACGCTGGATCGTGCCTACCTGATCGAGTGGGCTGTCATCGCCTTGTTCCTGGGTTTCGTGATCGATCGCGCTGCGATGCGACGAGCCGAAGGACGGTAGCGTCGCCAACTCCGCCGCCCCCTAGAAGACTTCTTCTTCGTAATATGGCTGCGGGTCGTCGGTCCGGAGCTGCTCCTCCGGCGGCTGTTCCTCGGGCGGCAGGCTTTCAAACACGGTGATGGCGTCGCTCAGCTTCCGGTAGAGCGTAAGCTGTCCCTGATGCACCAGGGCGCCCATCATGTCGGGGTCCAGTCTTCGGGCGGACCGGCCTGAGTTCGTCGTCATGATGATGCCCGCCTGCCGGCTGCGCAGTTCGAAGGCCTTCTGGCAGACGGCCTGGAACTTCTGGTCTCCGCCTCCGACCGAAGCGTTGCTGAACAGGTAGAAGTCACAGGGAAACGCGTAGGTGAGGATCATGGAAATCTGATGCCGCAACGCGACCGGCAGCATGCGGGTGGGAATGTCCAGGAAGTCATCCCTTTCCAGGGCGCCTGCCACGAAATCGACGACCGCCTTCGGGTCGACGCTGTAGACGAGGGAAAGCCGGGAGATGAGTTGGCGCGTCGTGTCGTGGCGCGCGTATCGCCAGAGGCCGCCCGCAGGCATCGACACGACGGCCTGGCGGTCGATCCAGCCTTTGGTGGGCAGCGTCATTCCGGCGATGATCTCCAGAAGGGCAGGCGCTCCCGAGGTCCGGGCGCCGAGAATCACGACCCGCGTGCGGGCCCTTATCACCCAGTTCACGTCTTCCAGGACCGGCCGCCTGAAATGCCTCCTGCCGACTTCGTGCGAGATGGAATTGAGAGTGATGGTCGGAGAAGACATCGCGACTGAACACTTCCTGTGCAGCGCTGCATCCAGCTGTTCGCCAAGGCCGGCGGATCCGCGCGCATCATAGGGCGCTTCGATCCTTGTTGGAAACCTGCACATTGATGCCGCGGACATGCAAATTCCAGCCCGCCGACTGGGCGACGGAGAGCCACCGGATGCTTTTCTTTGCCCGGCGATCGGGCCGCGTCGACCATGCGAACGGCACGACTTCTGCGAGTCCCTCGAGCCATCCAACGGGTGCGTTTGATGCTTGTTGCTGGGGTATCGTGCCGGTAAAGGTGCCGGTATAAACTGGAGAGAAGCCAGGCTCCAAAACAGAGGTAGTCAGTTTGCGCGACGTCGCCAATCGTTTGACCCATCTTCAGCGACTCGAAGCCGAGAGCATCTTCATCATGCGGGAGGTGGTCGCGGAGTGCGAAAACCCGGTCATGCTGTATTCGATCGGCAAGGATTCCGCGGTGATGCTTCATCTCGCGATGAAGGCGTTCTACCCGGCCAAGCCGCCTTTCCCGTTCATGCACGTCGACACGACCTGGAAGTTCCGCGAGATGATCGCCTTCCGCGACCGGGTCATGGCGGAACTCGGACTCAAGCTGATCGTGCACATCAACGAGGATGGGGTTAAGCGCGGCATCAACCCCTTCGACCACGGCTCGTCCATCCATACGGACGTCATGAAGACGCAGGGGCTGCGCCAGGCACTCGACCGCTACGGGTTCGATGCCGCGTTCGGCGGCGCCCGCCGCGACGAGGAGAAGTCCCGCGCCAAGGAGCGCATCTTTTCGGTGCGCAGCACGCACCATCGCTGGGATCCCAAGAACCAGCGACCCGAACCCTGGGCTCTCTACAATACGCGCAAGAACAAGGGCGAAAGCATTCGCGTCTTTCCCCTCTCGAACTGGACCGAACTCGATATCTGGCAATACATCTACCTGGAGAAGATCCCGGTGGTGCCGCTCTACTTCGCGAAGGAGCGCCCGATCGTGGAGCGCGACGGCACGCTGATCATGGTCGATGACGATCGCATGCCGCTGCAGCCCGGCGAGAAGCCGGAGATGAAGATGGTGCGCTTCCGCACGCTCGGCTGCTATCCGCTGACCGGTGCGGTCGAGAGTTCGGCGTCGACGCTGCAGGGCATCATCGAGGAGATGCTGCGTGCCAGGAGCTCGGAGCGTCAGGGTCGCGTCATCGACCGTGACAGCGAAGGCTCGATGGAAAAGAAGAAGCAGGAAGGCTACTTTTGATGCACGGATCGGCGCAGACCCTGGATTCCTATCTCGAGTCCCAGGAAAAGAAGGACCTGCTGCGTTTCCTCACCTGCGGAAGCGTCGACGACGGAAAGTCCACCCTGATCGGGCGTTTGCTCTATGAGGGCAAGCTGCTGTTCGACGACCAGCTCGACAACCTGAAGTCCGAGAGCGCCCGCGTCGGAACGCAGGGCGGGGAGTTGGACTTCGCGCTTCTGGTCGACGGTCTCGCGGCGGAGCGGGAGCAGGGCATCACGATCGACGTCGCGTACCGCTTCTTCACGACGGACAAGCGCAAGTTCATCGTGGCCGACACGCCAGGCCACGAGCAGTACACGCGCAACATGGCCACCGGCGCTTCGACCGCGGACATCGCCATCATCCTGGCCGATGCCTATCGCAGCACCGATCTGCTGACCCAGACGCGCCGGCACACCTACATCTGTTCGATGCTGGGCATTCGGAAGCTCATCCTTGCAGTCAACAAGATGGACCTGGTCGGGTACAGCCAGGATGTGTTCGAAGCCTATGTCGCCAAGTATCTGGCGTTCGCCCGGGAACTCGGCATCGAGCATGTCGAATGCATCCCGATCTCGGCGCTGCGCGGCGACAACGTCGTCGTTTCGAGCCCGAACATGCCTTGGTACCACGGGCCGGCGCTGCTTCCGTATCTGGAAACTGTCGATGTGATCGGCGACGATCTCGGGCGGCCGTTCCGGTTGCCGGTCCAGTGGGTCAACCGGCCGAGCCACGATTTCCGCGGCTTCGCGGGCACGATCGCCAGCGGCACGGTGAGGGCCGGGGAGCGTATCAAGGTGATGCCGTCGGCCCAGGAGGCCAGCATTGCCCGGATCGTCACGAAGGACGGCGATCTGGAGGCGGCCCTGAGCGGCCAGGCCGTGACCGTCGTGCTCGATCGCGAGATCGACGTCAGCCGCGGCAACGTCATCTGCAGCGCCGAGTCGCCGGTCGCCATCTCGGATCAGTTCGAGGTCCATCTCCTGTGGATGGCGCAGGAAGAGCTCCTGCCCGGCCGCTCCTATCTGCTGAAGCTGGGGACGAGCACGGCACAGGCCACCGTCACGTCGCTGAAGCACAAGGTGAACGTCAATACGCTCGAGCGGACGGCCGCGAAGACCCTGCAGCTGAACGAGATCGGCCTGTGCAATCTGGCGCTGGACAAGTCCCTGGCGTTCGAGGCCTACGCCGACAACCGGGATCTCGGCAGTTTCATCCTGATTGACCGGATCACCAACCAGACGATCGGCATGGGGATGATCGCCTTCGCCCTGCGCCGGGCGACCAACATCCACTGGCAGAGCCTGGAAGTGGGCCGTGTTGAACGGGCTGCACAGAAGAACCAGAAGCCGGCCGTCGTCTGGTTCACCGGCCTGTCCGGATCGGGCAAGTCGACGATCGCCTCGGCCCTGGAGAAGCGGCTCTACAGCCTCGGCCGCCATACCTACGTGCTTGACGGCGACAATGTCCGACATGGCCTGAACCGGGATCTCGGCTTCACCGATGCCGACCGGGTCGAGAACATCCGGCGCGTGGCGGAGGTTGCGCGTCTGATGGCCGACGCGGGTCTGATCGTGCTGGTGTCCTTCATCTCGCCGTTCCGCGAGGAGCGTGAGATGGCCCGCAGCCTGATGGACGACGGCGAGTTCATCGAGGTGTTCGTGGATACGCCGATCGAGCTCTGCGAGGTCCGGGATCCGAAGGGCCTCTATCGCAAGGCCCGCCGGCAGGAGATCAAGAACTTCACGGGCATCAGCTCGCCGTACGAGCCGCCCGAGAACCCGGAAATCCGCCTGGAGACGGCCAAGCTCAGCGTCGAGGAGGCGGTCGGTCAGCTGCTGGACTTCCTGGAGGCACGCGAAGTACCAAAGGCGTAAGGTGAGCTCATGGGAGGGAGGCGGCGACCCGGCCAGCTCCCTTTCCGCAGCGACTGCTTTCACGAGGGAGCAGCGACATTCGACCGATCTTCCTGCACATCGGGACCAACAAGACGGGTTCGTCCTCCATCCAGCACTACCTGGCGAAGAATAGGGCCGCCCTTCGCCAGAGGGGATTTGTCGTTCCCGCCGCGGCCGGGCAGAAGAACCACTACAATCTCCCGCTCTACGCCCTGTCCGACAGTGACAGGGGGGTGCTCCGTCTGACCCATGGTCTGACGTCCGCGGGGCAGGTGCGCGAGTTCCGCAAATCGTTTCTGGAGATGCTGGAAGCCGATGCCCGTTCATGGGCCAATGACGACACCATCCTCCTGTCCAGCGAGCACCTCATCCATCTCAAGGAGCCCGCGGAATTCGCCAGATTGAAGGAAGTGCTCGCCGCGATGGCGCCGCGGCCGGTTCGCATCGTTATCTACCTGCGTCGGCAGGACGCCTACTATGTCAGCGCCTATGCGCAGAACATCCGTGGCGGCAGCACGGATGCCTGGCTGTCGAAGGAAAGCTTCGAGCATCTGGTACTGGACTACCGGGTACTGCTGGACCGATGGGCAGACGAGTTCGGTCGGGAGAATCTCTGCATTCGCGCGTTCGAGAGAAGCCAGCTGACGGGCAACGATGTCGTCGTGGATTTCCTGTCCTTCGTCGGCTGCTCCGGCATCGAAGGAGCGACCGTCGAGAGGAACGTCAGCCTCGATGCCAGGGCGACCGAGTTCCTGCGAAGGCTCAACCCGCTGTTTCCGAGGTTCGTCGACGACCGGCTGAACGAAGACCGGCGGGCCCTTGTGCACGCGCTGACGAGTATCTCGAACGGGCCCCCGCTGAGGTTGGACAGGAAGAACGCCCTGGAGATCCTCGCGCGATATCGGGACAGCAACGCGGAAATCGCTGGCACCTACCTGGGCCGCGCCGATGGCCGCCTGTTCCATGAAAGCCCCGGAGAACATCCCGAGCAGCCGCCGACTTTGTCGGTCGACGAAGCGGCGGAGCTTGGTGCAAGGCTCTGGGCATTCGCGCATCAGAGGCGTGCGGAGCCTGCGGGGGAGAACCAGAAGTCGAGAAAGGCCGAACGCATGGCAGGGATGACGCTGGAACAGCGTCGCGCCGTCAGGCTTGCCCGTCAGGCCCGGAGCGCTCTCACTTAGGTCCCAGTAGCGGGGACAATCCGCCGCACGCCATCGTCGGGCTCCGACTTGCCCCGTCGCCGCTTTCCGGCCAGCAACGCCCCCATGATTCGCCTCGACAACATCAGCAAGCAAAACGGCCACCAGATCCTGTTCATCGACGCCTCGATGAGCCTGCAGAAGGGGGAGAAGGCGGGGCTGGTGGGCCCCAACGGCGCCGGCAAGACGACGCTCTTCCGGATGATCTCGGGCCAGGAGCCACCCGATGACGGCCAGGTGACGATCGATGCCGGCATGACGATCGGCTATTTCAGCCAGGACGTCGGCGAGATGTCGGGGATGAGCGCCGTCGCGGCGGTGATGGACGGGGTGGGGCCGGTCAGCGCGCTGGCGGTGGAGATCGCCCGGCTCGAGGCCGCGATGGCCGATCCCGAGCAGGCCGACAACATGGACGCGCTGGTCGAGCGCTACGGCGAGGTGCAGGGGCGCTTCGAGGAGCTGGACGGCTATGCGCTCGATGCGCGCGCGCGCGAGGTGCTGGCCGGGCTTTCGTTCAGCCAGGAGCGGATGGACGGCGATGTCGGGCTGTTGTCCGGCGGCTGGAAGATGAGGGTGGCGCTGGCCCGCATCCTGCTGATGCGGCCCGACGGCATGCTGCTCGACGAGCCCAGCAACCATCTCGATCTCGAAAGCCTGATCTGGCTCGAGGACTTCCTCAGGAACTTCGAGGGTGCGCTGCTGATGACCAGCCACGACCGCGAGTTCATGAACCGCATCGTCGGCAAGGTCATCGAGATCGACGGTGGCACGCTCACCACCTATTCCGGTAACTTCGACTTCTACGAGCAGCAACGGGCACTCTCCGAGAAGCAGCGCCAGGCGCAGTTCGAGCGCCAGCAGGCGATGCTCGCGAAGGAGATGAAGTTCATCGAGCGCTTCAAGGCGCGTGCGAGCCACGCCGCCCAGGTCCAGAGCCGGGTGAAGAAGCTCGACAAGATCGAGAAGGTGGAGCCGCCGCGCCGGCGCCAGTCGGTGAGGTTCGAGTTCCGCGCGCCGCCGCGCTCGGGCGAGGACGTGGTGAGCTTCAGGAACGTCCACAAGGGCTATGGCGCGCAGCCGATCTACCGCGGGCTCGATCTCAGGCTGCGCCGGCAGGAACGCTGGTGCGTTCTGGGCGCCAACGGCGCTGGCAAGTCCACGCTCCTCAAGCTGGTGGCGGGCGCGACCGAACCGGACGAGGGCAGCGTGACGATCGGCGCCAGCGTGAAGATGGGCTACTTCGCCCAGCACTCCATGGATCTGCTGGACGGCGACGAGACGATCTTCGAATCGCTCGACGCCTCGTTCCCCCAGGCCGGCACCGGCGCGCTGAAGTCGCTGGCCGGCTGCTTCGGTTTCTCCGGTGACGACGTCGAGAAGCCCTGCCGCGTCCTGTCGGGCGGCGAGAAGGCGCGGCTGGTCATGGCCAAGATGCTGTTCGATCCGCCCAATTTCCTGGTGCTCGACGAACCCACCAACCATCTCGACATGGCCACCAAGGAGATGCTGGTCGCCGCGCTGGCGGATTTCGAGGGCACCATGCTGTTCGTGAGCCACGACCGTCATTTCCTCGCCGCCCTCTCGACCCGGGTGCTGGAACTGACGCCTGAGGGCGTCCACCAGTATGGCGGCGGCTACACGGAGTACGTGGCGAGCACGGGCAAGGAAGCGCCGGGCCTGCATCCTGGCTGACGCTGGCCGGCAGGCGCGGGCACGACGGCGCGGCGAGTGGCTGTCGTTGACGGTCGAGGAAGCGCGACGATAGTACGGTGCCGTTTTGGCGTACCCAGGCACGGGAGATGGTTGGCCATGCGTATAGCGATGATCGGATCCGGGTATGTCGGGCTCGTGTCGGGAGCGTGCTTTGCGCACTTCGGTCACGACGTGTTCTGCGTCGACAAGGATGCGGGGAAGATCGATCGGTTGCTGAAGGGCGTGATGCCGATCTACGAGCCCGGGCTGGACAAGCTGGTGGCGGACAATGTGGAGGCGGGCCGTCTGCGGTTCGGGACGGACCTTGCGGCGGGTGTTGCGGATGCGGATGCGGTGTTCATCGCGGTGGGGACGCCGACGCGGCGGGGCGACGGGCATGCGGACTTGAGCTACGTGTATGCGGCGGCTTCGGAGATCGCGCGGGCGATCCGGGGCTACACGGTGGTGGTGACGAAGTCGACGGTGCCGGTGGGAACGGGTCGCGAGATCGCGCGGATCCTCCGGGAGGCGCGTCCGTCGGGCGAGTTCGACGTGGCGTCGAACCCGGAGTTCCTGCGCGAGGGGGCGGCGATCGAGGACTTCATGAAGCCCGACCGTGTGGTGATCGGGGTGGAGAGCGATCGGGCGCGGGAGGTGATGTCGGCGATCTACCGGCCGCTGAACCTGATCCAGACGCCGATGGTGTTCACGAACATCGAGACGGCGGAGGTTACGAAGTACGCGGGCAACGCGTTCCTGGCGACGAAGATCACGTTCATCAACGAGATCGCGGACCTGTGCGAGAAGGTCGGCGCGGACGTGCACGACGTGGCGCGGGGGATCGGGCTGGACGGGCGGATCGGGCGGAAGTTCCTGCATCCGGGCCCGGGGTTCGGAGGCTCGTGCTTCCCCAAGGATACGCTGGCGCTGGCCTACACGGCGCGGGAGGCGAATGCGCCGCAGACGATCGTGGAGCAGGTGATCGAGGTGAACAACGGCCGCAAGAAGAAGATGGCGCGGAAGGTCATCGACTTCTGCGGGGGGTCGGTGGCGGGTCTGACGATCGGGGTGCTGGGCCTGACGTTCAAGCCGAACACCGACGACATGCGGGATGCGCCGTCGCTGGACATCGTGCCGGCGCTGCAGGCGGCGGGTGCGAAGGTGGTGGCGTTCGATCCCGAGGGCATGGCCGAGGCGAGGCATTTGCTGAAGGACGTGAGCTTCGCGAAGACGGCGCATGAGGCGGCGGCGGGGGCTGACGTCCTTGTGGTGATCACCGAATGGCCCGAGTTCCGCGGGCTGGACCCGCGCCGGCTGAAGGAGACGATGCGCCAGCCGCGCATCGTCGACCTGCGCAACATCTTCGACCCCGGGGAAATGCGTTCCCTCGGGTTCGCCTACGAAGGCGTCGGCCGCCCCGGGCCGCACCCCCAAGTCCCTTGACGTGACGGTCGACGTACAGGTCAGATGACCTGTATTGCATACAGCCCCTTGATCCGAATCGCCCGTCCCCCGGAGGTGTGGTGAACCACGACGCCGATAGAGAAGCCGGCTACCAGCTCGGCAGCCGTGACGTAGGCAGTGTCGCCATCGAGGAAGTGCTGTGTCGGCCGACGCCCGTCGGCAATCTCGAGACCCTGGTGCCCCGGACGTCGACGGCATGGTCGATGACCCTGCCGGGGCTTGCCGCGCTGCCGCATTTCGAGGGCACGCCCCGTCGGTTGCGGATCTGCATCGCCACGGAGGACATCGTCGGGCCCGTGCGCAACGGTGGCATCGGCACCACCTACGCTGCCCTGGCGGAGTTCCTGGCCAAGACCGACCACGAGGTGACGATCCTCTACCTCAAGGGCCACGAGGTCGAGAACGAGACGCTGGAGCACTGGATCGAGCACTACAAGAACAAGGGGATCCGGTTCGTTCCGGTGCCGAACTACGCCCATGTCGACCGCTACTCGGCGGGCAACGATCGATGGGTACACGCATCCTACAACCTGATGCGGTATCTCATCGCCCATCCCACGGATGTGGTCCATGTCTCGGAGTGGCGGGGAAGCGGCTATCTGAGCCTGCTGGCGAAGCGGCAGGGGCTCGCGCTGGCGGACACCCTGTTCATCGTCAAGACTTCCTCGCCCTGGATGTGGAACAGGCTCTATGGCCTGCAACCGCTGGAAGGCCTCGACGATCTCGCCAGGGTCCATGGCGAGCGGCGCAGCGTCGAGCTGGCCGACATGGTCATCGGCGGCAGCCTACACCTCCTGCGCTGGATGCTCAGCCAGGGCTACGCGATCGCGCCCAACACCACCTTCGTTCAGCCCAACGTCGCGACGTACGACCATCTCGCGCCCCTCCAGAGGCTTCGCGACCTGCAGTACGGCACGCGCCACCCGATCGATGAGATCGTCTTCTTCGGGCGCCTCGAGGCTCGCAAGGGGCTGTTGATCTTCATCCAGGCCATCAACCGCCTGCTGCGGGAGAAGCGGCCACTGCCACGTGTCATAACGTTCCTGGGCAAGGCCGGCTCGTCCCTGACGGAACGCAGCGGCGAGAGCGTTCTCGAGTTCATCCGGTCCGAAACCGCGACCTGGCCCACGAAGGTCGAGATCCGCAGTGATCTGCAGCAGTTCGAGGCGCTCGAGTATCTGCTGAGTGGCGATCGCCTCGCGGTGATGCCGTCGATCATCGAGAATTCGTCGCTTGCCGTTTATGAAGCGGCGATCTGCAGAGTTCCCTTCATCGCCTCCGACTCCGGAGGCACACCGGAACTGGTCCTGGCAGCCGACCGGCCCCATGTGCTCTGTCCGGCGCATCCCATCTTCCTCGCCGGGAAGATCGCCGAAGCGATCGAGCAGGGGGCTTACGTCGCAGCGCCCAGTTTCGACAATGCCGAGAATCTGGAGCAGTGGCGCCAGTTCCACGACGACCTCGGCCGGGGACTTCTGGAGCACCTGCTGCCACAACCGGCCGCCAAACCCGATGGTACTCCCGGCAGCATCTCGGTCTGCATCTATCACATCGACGACGACGATCGCCTGATGGCGACGCTGTCTTCGCTGAAGGAGCAACAGCCTTCCGAAGTACTCGTGGCGGTCGACACGGAAGACGCATCCGCGGTCGAACGCCTGACGCTTGCGGTGGCGGAAGCGGGTCTGCGGGTGACGGTTCTCCCCGCATTCGATCTCGGCGCCGGTGCGGGCTTCAATCTCCTCGCCAGCGTGAGCCGGGGCGATCACCTCCTGTTCCTCTGGTCGGGTGCGGTCCTGGGAGCTCAGGCGCTCCCGACCTTCGTGAAAGCAGCCGAAGCGAGTCGCAGCGATCTGATGACATGCCTGTTTCGCGTGAGGTTCCCTGCCCACTCGTCGGGCCGTTCCTTCCTCAGCGCCAAACTGCTCGGCGATGCGGCCCAGGCGTTTTTTCACACGGATGTCACGCCGATGCCGCTGTTCATCCGCCGCGCGGCCTTCGATGGACTCGGCGGGTTCACGGCGGACTATGGCGTTCTCGCCCATGATCACGAACTCGTTGCCAAGGCACAGCTTTCGGGGTTCGTCTGTCAGACCGTCCTGCAGGAGCTCTGCAGCGTCGACGGGTGGGACGACGAGCGCCTGCACAGGAAAAAGTACAGCCGCGCCAACTCGGAGTTTCGCTCGGCCAGGCCGCTGCTCGCGGCGGCGCCGCTGGCAGTGCGCGAGACGCTCCTGATGGCCAAGGGCCTGCAGCGAGCGCTCGGCCGGCGCGGGCGGCTGGGAGGAGCGGCCGTTATCAGACGGTCTTCTGCGCAGATCGGCGGGCGCATGGAGACCTTGCTGGGTGTGGTCGCCGCGCCGCTGCGTCGGATGGGCTGGTTGCCAGAACCCAAGCCGCGTCGCCGTCGCCGGCGCACAGCCGGCGCCGTGCAACCGGGTCTTCAGCCGATGCGACCCGCTGCAGGGGGCAAGTCTGCCGCAGAGGTGGAAGAGGGCGTGCACTGGCAGGCCAGCGACGGGCGCCGGTACGTTGGCCGCATCTTCGGGGTCTACAACGGCGCGGTCCATGGGTGGGTGAAGGACCTCGATCATCCGCAGCGCGTGGTCGAGATCGAAGGCGTCATCGATCACCGGCGGTCGCGAACGGTGCTGGCGAACATCACGTCTCCGACGGCTGAATACTCCAGCCGGGAAGCGCTGGGCCGCGCATTCGCGTTCGGGATCTGGCGCAGACCCTTCGGCTTCAAGGGCGACTGGCGGATGAGGGACCTGACGATCTCCATCAAGGGCACGGATGTGGTGCTCGGTGAGTTCTCTGTCCCCGCGAATGCGACCGCGCTGGAACTGAGCGGCCATGAAGGCTATTGCGACCTGGTCGATTCCAGAATTCGCGGCTGGGTCTGGCAGCCGGATCATCCCGAGCATTCGGTGGAAGTGGCTGCGTACGTCGATGGAAAATTCCTGGCGCGCACGATCGCGAACGGAGTCCGGAACGATCTGCGCGCACTCAACATTGGCACCGGCGCCTACGGTTTTCAGATCGCAGTGCCGCGGGCGCTCAGGGACGGGCGGCCGCATCGCATCGACGTCGTGGTCGCCGACAGCGGTGTGCTCCTGCGGCGGGGGCGTCTGCTCCTGAGGGGCAGCGAGCTTTCGGACGCAGGAAAGTCGAAGCGCTAGAGATCGCCCAATTCGAGAGTCTGGGCGTAGCGCGCGACCATTTCGGCATCGAACCGGCCGCGATAGGCCTTGAACACGAGGGCCCGAGCGCCCGCCTGGTCGAGCTTCGCCGCCTGGATGTCGGCGCGGGCCGTGTCGCGACGGTATCTGACGGCCGGCCACTGGAGGGCGCCGATCCTGAGGCCGCGACCGTATGCCTTGGCCAGGCTGACCCAATCGAGGCTCGGATACTCGCAGCTCATCTCGTGGAAGACGCCCTGGGGCACGAAGGCCGCCCGCCGGACGGCCATCGCCGTGTCTCCGAGGAAATTGTAGAAGAGGCCGGCGGAATGCGCCTCGCCAAGGAAGATGAGGCGTCCCGAACTCGCTTCCCCGTCGTGCCCGTCGAAGATGTCGAGGTTGCTGACCACGACGTCGTGAACGCTCGTCGCCGCTGCCAGGCGAGCCAGTCCGTCGTGGACGAAGTAGTTGTCGTCATCGAGGAAGGCCACGACGTCTCCCTGGGCGGCAGCCAGCCCCAGGTTGCAGGCGGCTGCCTGCGGAAGCCGTTCCTTCAGTTCCAGAACCTTCAGGCCGCGCCGATCGCCCGCGATGGCCGCGATTCTCTGCTTCACGCCCGTCAGGGGTGTCGCATTGTCGATGACGATGACCTCGACATCCCGGCCGTCGATCGTCTCGGGAATGCTGGCGAGCGCGCGCCGGAGGAGCGGCAGACGGTCGAAGTGGAGGACACAGACCGAGATGCTTGCCGGCAAAACCGGCCGGGCCCGGATGGGCTGGTCGAGAAGGGTATCCAGCAAACCGTTCCAGTCGATCTCGGTTGCCGGAGGCGGCTCGCGGCCGGTTTCCTGCAAGGCGAAAGCGATCGCCGCCTCGAGATCGGAGACGACATCACCGTCGGACATCGGCCGTGCCGAAATCGCCACGTGCCGCGGACAGCACGACCGGATGGCGTCCAATTCGTCGCGATCGGCCGAGATACCGACGGCAAGGCGTCCGGCCTGGGCTGCATAGGCGAGGGCGGCTTCGCGGTTCGATTCGGCCACGACGCGAAAGCGGAATCTCCAGCGTGCCGCTCTCCGTCCCAACCATTCCTTGCTGAGGCCGTAGCGCGAATCGTCAATCGGTCCGACGAAGGAGATCAGCCGTCCACCCAACTGTCCGCGCTTCTCCAGCCGTTCGATCGCTTCGATGAATTCCGGCACGCCGGTCGAGCGCTGAAAGGCTCCGACGAAGACAATCTCCTGAACCTTCGCGTCTGGCCAGGGCGACGGCGGACAGGGCACTCGTCGGTACGGAACCTGCGGAATTCCATGCGCATGTTCTCCCAGGGAACTCGGCAGGCTCGACGCCTCGTCTACGATGAGGCAGTCCGCGAGGGAGAGGCACTGGCGTTCCATGGCGTCGGCGATCAAGGGCGAAAGATCGTCGACCGGTGCATCTCCGCCGACCAGCAGGTCGCGCGATGGCTCGTTCGACCAGAGGGCGAAGCGCGTGCCGGAGAAGGCCTCGCCGCAGGCCCTCGCCATGAGTGGGGCCTGGGCAATTCCTCCCCGCAAGGGAGCAATGACGAGGTCGGGAGGAGCATTGGACATCTGCATCGCAAGCCGGTGGCTCGCGAGCATGTGCCGGGTCGCCGTCGCCCGGTTCTGCGCCGTGAGGACCGGCGGAAGTTCGCCTGTGCCGACTTGCGAGGCGTCGATCGTCATGACGTCGTGGCCGCTGCGGGAGAGGCTGCGGGCCGCCCGTTGAAGGGCAGGCGAGGGCCCATGCCAGCCATCGGTCGACAGGGGATGGATGAGTCCGATGCGAATTCTGGCCATCAGTCGAGGGCGATCGCCTTCCCCGTGAAGGCGTCGACCAGCGCCAGTCCCGACGAAGCGCCTACGGGCGGCAGGCTGAAGCCATGGAGCCCGTCGCCCCCTTCGGTCAGGCTGTCCTCGCGGAAAAGCGTGGCCGTCTGGGTGGCGAGGATGTGCCCGTTTGCGAGAAGAAGCAGACGCCGCCTCTGCTCGAGGTCATCGCGGTTCAGCGCCCAACCCGTCAGCCCCTCGGACGCAGCCCGTCGGTCGAGGCGAAACACGAGCGGTCCCTTTCTGATGGTGGTGGCCTTGGGGCGTGCGGCGGGCAGGGAGAAGCGCCCCAGTTCGCGGAGGGGGTGACCATAGAGGAACCGGAGATGCGCCAAAGGGGCGAAGAACTTCGCCGGTACGGCGAAACCGCAGTAGCCGTCCCCGATGCCCTGCTTGTGCACGTCGGCCCGGTAGCGGTCGGCAACGATCTGTCGGCGAACCCCGCCGCGTGCCGACTCGACATGCACCAGGACCCTCTTGCCGCTCGCTTCCAGATCGACCGCCCAGCCCCGAATCTGGTCCTGGGAGAGGCCGTCTATGTAACCGACAAGAGCCATGCGTCCGCGGCCCGATCCGAGGGGTTCCGAGTTGGCGGGATTGAAACCGACTTTGGGACGCTCCTGTGGGTCGTTCAACGATTTAATTCACAACGGTCACGGCCGCCCGCTGCCTTGCGTCTGGAAATATATGATACGGTCGCCCCGTTCTTGTTCCTGCCCCAATGAATGGGGCTCGTTCCCATTACGGATTTCGCTAGGAAATGACGCTGTTCTCGCGAATATTGTTGGGCTTTCTCCTGCTGGGTCTCGCATCCTGCGACGCCCTTCCGGGCGTGGCGCCCACCTCTACGCAGCTCATCCGGTCGAAGGACGAAAACTGGGACGTCTACGTGGTGAAGGTCACCTCGCTGGTCAGCCGGACACTCGCCAGCTACCGGCCCGATAGCTTCCCGGCCGCGTTCCGGTCACAGAAGTACACGCCCAGTGTCGCCCTCAAGCCGGGCGATCTCATCGGCATCACCGTGTACGAGACGGCGGGTTCCACCCTTTTCCAGGGTACCGTTCCTCCGTTGATGACCGGAACGCCGGGGCTGGCGGCGCCGCAACCCTCCACGATCCCGCTGCAGCTGGTCGAATCCGACGGGAAGGTGACCGTTCCCTATGTCGGGCGGGTGACCGTCGCGGGGCGCACGCCCTCGCAGGCGGCCGCCATCATTCAGGAAGGCCTGGCAGGCCAGACCGTGCGCCCTCAGGTCGTGGTGTCGATGGCGGGCAACGTGAGCAATACGATCGCCGTGGGGGGCGAAGTCAACCGGTCCGGCCTGATGCCCCTGACCTTGCGGGGCGAAAGGCTCCTCGACGCGGTTGCCTGGGCCGGGGGACCAAAGCAGACGGCGATCCAGATGGATCTCCGTCTCATGCGCGGGAAGCAGACCTTCTCTGTGCCGCTGACGCAGATCATGTCGAATTCGGACGACAATATCGTGGCCCAGCCGAACGACAGTATTTCGCTGGTCTTCAACCCCAAGACTTTCCTGGTCATGGGCGCGACGCAGAAGGTGAACCAGTATCCCTTCGACGTCGAGACGATCACCCTGGCCGAGGCCATCGCGCGCGCGGGTGGCGGGGTCGAGACGATCACGAACCTCGCGGGCGTCTACCTCTTTCGCTACGAGCCCGCCCCCTTGGCGCGGAAGGTCCTGACGGTCGATCACCAGGCCGTGGACACGCAGTACGTGTCGTCCCGCGTGAACACGTTGGAGGGGGCGGGCAGCATCCCGTTCATCTACCGGATCGATCTCACCCAGGCCGACGGCTATTTCTTTGCCCAGCAAGTGCAATTGCGCAACAAGGACATCGTCGTGCTGGCGACGGCGGAAGCTGCGCAGTTCCTGAAGCTCATGCAGGTCATCCGCGCCGTTTCCGGCACTTACTACGATCTGACGCGCAGCTCGAACTATTGAGGCACTTTGCCTCCTTGACGCCATGGTCTGGGAGGAATTTCTCACGAAGTGAGAAGTCGGGTTGGGGAGTCCTGATGTTGGAATTGCACAATGTCTGAAGGCACCGTCGTTGTCTTCGGCGGAGACGGCTTTTGCGGCTGGCCCACCAGTCTGCACCTGAGCCAGGCTGGATATGAGGTCGTCATTGTCGACAATTTTTCACGGCGGCGCATAGAGAAGGAGCTTTCCGCGAGTTCATTGACGCCAATTCGCCCGCTGGACGAGCGGCTGGAAACCTGGAAATCGCTCACCGGGCGGACCATCGGGTTTCGCGAACTGGATGTCGCCACCGATTTCGACGCGCTTTGCGAAGTGTTCGATGAATACCGGCCCATGGCCTGCGTGCACTTCGCCGAACAGCGCGCGGCGCCCTATTCGATGAAGTCGGCTGCCTGCAAGCGCTACACGGTCAACAACAACCTCAACGCGACCAACAACGTTCTCGCCGCCATCGTCGAGGTCGACCGCAACATCCATTGCGTTCATCTCGGTACCATGGGCGTCTACGGATACGGTGCCTTCGGCGGCATGATCCCGGAAGGATACTTCAACATCAAGGTTCCGCTTCCCGATGGAACCTTCGTCGACCGGGAAGTCCTGTACCCGCCGGATCCCGGCAGCATCTATCACATGACCAAGACGCAGGATGCGCTCTTCTTCCAGTTCTACGCCAAAAACGACAAGCTGAAGATCACCGACCTCCATCAGGGCATCGTCTGGGGGACCCAGACGCCGGAGACCGAACTCGACGAGAGACTGATCAACCGGTTCGACTACGACGGCGACTACGGGACGGTGCTCAATCGTTTCCTGATGCAGGCTGCGGTCGGGTATCCCTTGAGCGTGCATGGAACAGGCGGCCAGACGAGGGCCTTCATACACATCCGCGATACGGTGAACTGCGTTCGGAAAGCCATCGAATCGCCGCCGGAGGTGGGTGATCGCGTCCGCATCATCAACCAGATGACCGAGACGCATCGGGTTCGCGATCTCGCCCTGCTCGTCCAGAAACTCACCGGCGCCGCCATTGAGCGCATACCCAATCCGCGCAACGAGCTGGAGGAGAACGAGCTCCAGGTGTCGAACCCGAACTTTCACGCGCTTGGTGTGTCTTCGACGACCCTCGCACGCGGCCTGCTCGAGGAGATCACGGCCATCGCGCGGCTCTACCGGGATCGTGCCGACTTCTCGAAGATCCCCTGCGCGTCATACTGGACGCCGGAGCGCGCGCGCGTCGCTCGCGAGTACTTCGACAAGCTGGCTGGGGATTAGCGCCCGCCTTCAAGCGGCAATTCACTCATGGCCAAGCAGAAGATCCTGATCACCGGAGGTCGCGGGTTCATCGGAACCAACCTGGTTCGGCGAATCAGGACCAGCAATCCGGGCGCGGATCTGGTCGTGCTGGACAACGGGTCGATGGCGATACCCGGCGGCATGGACGCGAGCGTCATCGCTCTCGAGGGCGATGTCCGCGATCCGGCCGCGGTGAAGCAGGCGGTCGCCGGCTGTACCGCGATCATTCATCTTGCTGGCCATACGCGAGTGGTGGATTCGATCCGGAATCCGGAATTCGATTTCGAGGTAAATGCACGAGGGACACTCAATGTCCTGTTGGCGGCACGGGATGGGGGCGTGTCTCACGTCGTCCTGGCCTCGACAGGCGGCGCGTTGTTCGGGGCCGAGACGGCGCCCACTCACGAGGGGCTGGTTCCCGAGCCGCTGTCGCCCTACGGCGCATCGAAGCTCGCGATGGAAGCTTACGCACACGCCTTCGCCGGATCGTTCGGCATTCGAACGTCGGCTCTTCGCTTTTCCAATGTCTACGGGCCGCATTCGCGGCTGAAAGGCAGTGCGGTCGCCTTGTTCTTCCGGCAGATCCTCGCGCGTCAGCCGATCACGATCTACGGCGATGGCAGCCAGGCCCGAGACTTCGTCTATGTCGAAGACCTTTGCGACGGCATCCTCAAGGCCTTGGAGTCTTCCGCAACAGGCACGTTTCATCTGGGCTCCGGCAAGCCGACCTCGGTCGCGACCCTCCTCGAGATCATGCGCGAGGTAGTCGGGCCCGAGTGGCCGTTCGAGGTTCGCTACGCGCCTTGGCGTGCCGGCGAAGTGGTCCGCACCTACAGTGACATCGGGAAGGCGACCCGCACGTTCGGCTATCGGCCCAGGGTCTCGCTCGACGAGGGATTACCGCGGACCTGGCGCTGGTTCCTCGATCAGCACGCCGCGGCTCGACAGGAGCCCTAGCCGCCCGCGCGCGGGAGTCCGACGGTCGGTCGTTCCCGTTACGCGCCCTCTGCCAACGCCTGGTCGAGGGTGGCGTCGAGTCCGTTCGACCAATGGGGCGTCGACGTCTTCAGGACACGGCTCAGTTTGGCAATATCGAGGCGGGAGTTGAGCGGCCGTTGCGCCGCCACCGGATAGTCGCTGGTGGCGATCGGCGTGATCCTGTCGGCCTTCAGAATCATGCCCCTGGAGCGCAGCCCGTCGACGATGGCGGTGGCGAAACCGTGCCAACTCGTGCTGCCCGAGGCGGTCAGGTGGAGAAGGCCGCCGGCGCGCGCCATGACATCGGACAGGCCGCGAGGATCGGCGAACATGGCCGCGATCGTGTCCGATATGATGGCGGCCGAGGTCGGCGCGCCATGCTGGTCGGCGACGATGCGCAATTCTTCGCGTTCCCGCGCCAGGCGCATGATGGTGCGGAAGAAATTGGCGCCGCCCGGCGCATAGACCCACGATGTCCTGGCGATCAGATGGGGACCGCCCACCTCGCGGATCGCCGTTTCGCCCGCGAGCTTGCTGGCGCCATAGACCGAGAGCGGAGAGGGGGTATCCGTTTCCTTCCACGGAGCGGTCCCGCTGCCGTCGAACACATAGTCGGTCGAGAAATGAACCAGCGGTACATTCGCGTCGGCGGCCCAGCGTGCGATCGCGCGCGGAGCGGCCTCGTTCACCACAAAGGCCGTCTCGCGGTCGCTTTCCGCCTTGTCGACCGCGGTATAGGCCGCTGGATTGACGATCACGTCGGGCGCCAGTTCCTGGAGGCGAGCCGCGATGTCACCCGGCCTGGTCAGATCGATCATGCGGCGGTCGGCTGGGATGACCGTGCCGAATGCCGAAAGACGGGGGATCAATGCCGATCCCACCTGACCCGTCACGCCGGTGATCAGTATTCTCAAGGACTAGCCCTCGTACAGAGGCAGGAGATCGACCTTCGAGAGCGGGGGCGCCATGCTGTCCTTGGCTGACACTTTGGGGTCTGCGATTTGCCAGTCGATGCCGAGCTCCGGGTCGCACCAGCTGACCGCGATCTCGTCCTTCGGACTGTACAGGCCGTCGCACTTGTAGAAGAAGTCCGCAGTCTCCGAGAGGACCACAAATCCGTGGGCAAATCCCCTCGGAATGAACATCTGCCGCCCGTTCTCCTCACTGAGTTCGATGCTGTACGACTTGCCGAACGTCGGACTGCCGCGCCGGACATCGACCGCGACGTCGAGCACCTTGCCTCGAAGAACGCTCACCAGCTTGCCCTGCGGATTGGGATTCTGGAGGTGCAGCCCCCGCAGCACGCCGTATGAAGAACGCGACAGGTTGTCCTGAATGAAGGGTCTCGTCACCCCCAGAGCCGCATAGCGTTCGGCCTGGAACGTCTCGACGAAGAAACCACGTGAGTCGCCGAATCGCCGGGGCTCGAACACAAGGACTCCCGGCAAAGTCGTCTCGAAAGTCTGCATGCCTACCCATTCTGGAAACTGCGTGGCGCCGTTTTATAGGAACGATACCAGGGCATTGGCAAGAATAACGGGCGACAGGCTGATGTGTGTCCCGTACGGCGATCCTCTTCCGGGGCGCTCACCCAACAGGCATCCCCGTAGCACGGCAAATTGAACTTACTTTGCAGATAACAGGCTTGCACCCGGGCCTGATAGGTTCATTCTGCATCTGGAATGCGAGGGTCGCGAAAATGATCTTGGGTACGAACGGCAACGACGATATCGGCGTGGGCATCACGACATCGGGCGATGACGACGTGAACGGCCTGGATGGTGACGACCGGATCCAGGGGCTTGCCGGCGATGACAGGCTGTTCGGTGGCCTCGGCTTCGACACTCTGATTGGCGGGCTCGACAACGATCGGCTCGATGGTGGCGACGGCGTCGACGAGATGGCCGGCGGTGACGGCAATGATCGGTATTACGTGGACGCTGCCGGAGACGTCGTTTCCGAGGCTCCAGGCGGAGGCGTGGATACGGTCTGGACGAACCTGGCGAGCTACGTGCTCGGCGAGGAGGTCGAGCGGCTGCGGTTCACCGGTATCGGTGATTTCACGGGCACCGGCAACGAGCTTGCAAATCGCCTGTGGGGTGGCGGAGGAAGCGACATCCTCGCCGGTGACCTTGGCGACGACATGCTCGACGGCGGACTGGGTGCCGACACGATGGATGGCGGTGGCGGGGACGACACGCTTTACGTCGACGACGCGGACGATCAGATCATCGAGGCCGTCGGTGACGGTACCGATACCGTCCTTGCGACCGTCAACTATACGCTCGACGCCGGACAGGAAGTCGAAGTGCTCCGGGGAGTGGGCACGACCGGGCTGGCGCTCACCGGTAACGAACTCGACAACGTCCTGCTTGGCACGACTGGCGACGACTCGCTCGATACCGGCGCCGGCGACGATGAGGTCCGGGCGGGCGATGGAAGCGACCTCATCACCACGTCCGGTACCAGCGCCATGATCTATGCGGGCGAGGGCAACGATACGATCCGGATCGATGGCAGCAGCACGAGTTCAGGTTATGCCGAGGGCGGCGCCGGAACGGACACCGTCCGATCGGCCGATCTCGGGCTTTTCGAATTTCGCAGCGTCGAGGTCCTGGATACCTACTACGGCTTCCTCACCGCCTCCGTGCGGCAGCTGATGTCGTTCGACAGCTATACGGCGGACCTCGCCGCGGTCGATACCCAGATCTCCATTACCCTTCGCGGCACGGGGGGCACGCTGGATTTCACGACCGGAATCGGCGGGCAGAACTCGGTCGAAATCCGGGACGGGGGACTCACTTCGGCAATCCAGGTCACGGGGTCGATCAATGCCGACACGCTGACCGGTTCCGGCTTCAACGACTCGCTTTTCGGCGGCTCCGGCAACGACGCGTTGCTGGGTGGCGATGGACGCGACGCGCTACTCGGCGGGGCCGACAATGACAGGCTTAATGGGGGAGCTGGCGACGACAGGCTGACCGGCGGCGCCGGCGACGATGTCTTTGTCTTCGATTCGCCGATCGGTGGCGGCCTGAACATCGACCGTATCGCCGATTTCACATCGGGCTCCGACACGATCGAGATTCATCAGGAGTCCTACTTCCTCGGCCTGACGGTCGGGCAGCTGAACGCATCGCAGTTCGCCATCGGCGGCGCGACGGGCTCGGGTCCGCAGATCGTCTACAACCCGAACACCGGCACTCTGCACTTCGACGTGAATGGCGCCCAGGCCGGCGGCTCCACGATTTTTGCGGTACTTGCGGGGCTGCCGGCACTCGCGGAAACGGACATCATGATCGTCTGATCCAAGGCGCATCGTGCGCCGGATCGATGATCATCCCTCGCCGGAAGCGGCCTGCTGCCGTTGCTCCCGGATGTAGTCGGACCGGGCCAGAGCCTTTCGCATCAACCGGTCGACGAACGCCTTGCCCGAACTGCGGAGACGGTCGCGATCGTCCTCGCGCAGGACACTCGAGTTCGAGTCTTGGCCATATCTCCGCTCCCAGCGTTCGATGGCGAGACGCGCGAGTTTCCGCGCCTCCTCCGGGCCCGTTTCGAGCATGTCACGGGTAAGCAGGATCTCCAGAATGAAGTCGTGGGCCATTGCCATCGACAGGGCGGCCGTATTCGAATCGATGCCGCGAATTCGTTCATCCTTCTCGAGTTCGAACATCGTCGTCTCCCCAGTCGCTGTGCGGTGCAGACGATAACGACAGGCGTACCGGAGGGGAAGGTGGGTCCCGTGTTGCGCCGGCTTGGAGCGAAGACGCGGTGAACTCTCGATCATCGCCGCTCAAGGTCGAGGCGGAGGCCTTGCTGCAGTGTTTGGCATGCTTCGTCTCCACCGCCGGATATGCCAGAGTCGTCCGCCTGGGGACTCTCCGACAGGATTGGCATCGAGTTTGAAATGATCTCTCAAAGGGCAAGGTATGCGCTCAGGGCTCTCATGGCCCTGGCCCAGGCGGATCCCGATCAGGCCGTGTTGATTTCCGACCTGTCGAAGTCCTGCTCGATCCCGAAGAAGTTCCTCGAACAGATACTTCTCGATCTCAAGCACCACGATCTCGTGCGGAGCAAGCGTGGCAAGTTCGGTGGGTACCAACTCAACCGGCAGCCCTCGCAGATCATGTTCGGAGAAGTCCTGCGGATCGTCGACGGGCCGATCGCGCTGTTGCCGTGTCTGTCGAAGATCTCCTACCGACGGTGCGCGGATTGCCTGGACGAGGCGACCTGTGAGATTCGCCACGTGTTCGCGCACGTGGCGGAGTCGAGCCGGGACATCCTCGACAATACGAGTCTGCTGGACGCCATGCTGGGACGCGAGGCCGGCCGCAAGCGCGGACGCAAGATCACGAAGAAGGCGGGCGACGGGTTCCTGCCCTGATCGCAACCGGTGGACGTAGCCGCAACAATCCTCAGGCCTCGGGTTGACAATCTCTACTAAACTAGTCGACAAATGACCGGCGATCAGTAGCTCTGCTTTGCTCCAACGGCTTCACCGACTTTCCGGAGGCACGATCATGGGCTTGCACCGTCGTACTTTTCTCGCCGCGGGCGCCGCGCTGGGCGCGTCGACTGCCACTTTGCCCAGCCTGGGCCAGACACCAGCCGGTGTCGTGCTGACCAACGTCTCCTATGACCCGACGCGCGAACTCTATCGCGCGGTGAACGATGCCTTCGCCGCAGATTGGCAACGAAGTGCGGGCCAGAAGGCGACGATCCGCACGTCCCACGGCGGGTCGGGCCGGCAGGCCCGGTCGGTCATCGACGGCCTCGAGGCCGATGTCGTGACGCTGGCGCTGGCGGGCGACATCGATGCGATCGCCCGCGAATCCCGGCGCCTGCCGGAGAACTGGCAATCGCGACTGCCCAACAATTCCTGCCCCTACACGTCGACGATCGTTTTCGTCGTTCGCAAGGGCAATCCCAAGGGCATCAAGGAGTGGCCGGACCTGGCCAGGCCCGGCGTGTCGGTCGTCACGCCCAATCCCAAGACCTCGGGCGGTGCCCGCTGGAACTATCTCGCCGCCTGGGCCGACGAGCTCGAGCGGACGAAAGGGGACCAGGCGGCCGCACGCCGGTTGGTCGAGGCGATCTTCAGGAATGTCCCTGTGCTCGACTCCGGTGCTCGCGGGTCGACCACGACCTTCGCCCAGCGCGCCGTCGGTGACGTTCTGATCTCGTGGGAGAACGAGGCCTTCCTGATCCTCCAGGAATTCGGCGCCGACAAATTCGACATCGTCGTGCCGTCCTTGTCGATCCTGGCGGAGCCGCCCGTCGCCGTCGTCGATACCGTGGTCGACAAGCGCGGCACGCGAAAGGCGGCGGAGGCCTATCTCGACTTCCTCTATTCGCCCGCCGGGCAGAAGATCATCGCGAAGAACTTCTATCGGCCGTTCAAGCCCGCCGACGCCGATCCGGCCGACCTGACCCGCTTTCCGAAGCTCAAGCTCGTGACGATCGATCAGGTCTTCGGCGGCTGGAGCAAGGCGCAGGCGGAGCATTTCGCCGATGGCGCCATCTTCGACCAGATTTACAAGCCGTCGGGCAAGGCGCCTCGGTGACCATCACCGCGGGGGCGGGCCGGCGCCTCACCTTCGTCAGACCGAGCGCCCTGCCGGGCTTCGGTATCACGCTGGGATTCTCCACCACCTACCTGTCCCTGATCGTGCTGTTGCCCCTGGTCGTGCTGGTGTGGCGGGCGAGTGCGCTCGGGATCGATGGGATCTGGCTGGTTGCGACGACGCCTCGTGTCATGGCGGCGCTCGAGGTCAGCTTCGTGACGTCGGCGCTCGCCGCCCTGCTCAACGCCGTGTTCGGCACCCTGGTCGCCTGGGTGCTCGTCCGGTACGATTTTCCTGGCCGACGGCTGCTCGACGCCGCCGTGGACCTGCCGTTCGCCCTTCCGACCGCGGTCGCGGGTATCGCGCTGGCGGCGCTCTATGCACCGAACGGCTGGATCGGCGCGCTCTTTGTGCCGTGGGGCATAAAGATCGCGTTTACGCCGATGGGCATCTTCATCGCCCTGGTCTTCATCGGTTTGCCGTTCGTCGTGCGCACGGTGCAACCCGTGTTGCAGGATTTCGAACGCGAGGTCGAGGAAGCGTCGGCGACCCTGGGCGCTACGCGGCTGCAGACCGTCTTCCGTGTGGTCTTGCCGGCCCTCGTTCCGGCGCTCGTGACGGGTGTGGCCCTGGCCTTTGCCCGCGCGGTCGGAGAATACGGCTCGGTGATCTTCATCGCCGGCAACATCCCCTTCGTTTCCGAGATCGCGCCGCTGCTCATCGTGACCCGCCTGGAAGAGTTCGACTATGCCGGCGCGTCGGCGATCGCCGTCGTGATGCTGACGATCTCCTTCGTCGCATTGCTGATCATCAACTCGGTCCAGGCCCTGAGCCGACGGAGGTACGAAGGTGCGTGAAACGGCCCTCTCCGAAAGCGGGCCGCTGCGGTGGTCGCTGATCGCCATCGCCGTGGCGTTCCTGGCGTTGTTCCTCGTCCTGCCCCTGGTGGCGGTTTTCATCGAGGCGCTCCACCGGGGCATCGAACCGGTGCTCGCCACCTATGCCGACGAGGATACGCTCGCGGCGATCTACCTGACGCTCATCGTCGCCGCCATCACGGTGCCTCTCAATCTGGTGTTCGGGCTGGCCGCGGCCTGGGCGATCGCCAAGTTCGAGTTTCGCGGCAAGAGCCTCCTGATCAGCCTGATCGACCTGCCGTTCTCGGTGTCGCCGGTCGTTTCGGGGCTGACCTTCGTGCTGCTGTTCGGCGCGCAGGGTGTCTTCGGCAATACGCTCGACGCCTGGGACATCAAGATCATCTTTGCCGTGCCGGGCATCGTGCTCGCCACCATCTTCGTCACCTTTCCCTTCATCGCCCGCGAGCTCATTCCGTTGATGCAGGAGCAGGGGACATCGGAGGAGGAGGCCGCGCTCACGCTGGGGGCGTCGGGGCTCCGCACCTTCATGACGGTTACACTGCCCAACGTCCGCTGGGCGCTTCTCTACGGCGTACTGCTGTGCAACGCGCGCGCCATGGGCGAGTTCGGCGCGGTGTCGGTCGTGTCCGGCCATATTCGTGGCCTCACCAACACGATGCCGCTCCAGGTCGAGATTCTCTACAACGAGTACAATTTCGTCGGTGCCTTTGCGGTCGCCGCCCTGCTGGCAGGCCTGGCCCTCGTCACCCTCGCCGCGAAGTCGATCCTCGAATGGCGACATGCGGAAGGCCTCTCAACTGCACGGCGTCACTGACATGACAGACACGGCGGCCGATTTCAGCAAGGGCGAGCCGATCGCCATCACCGCGGAGGGACTGGCCAAGTCGTTCGCGGGCGTGGCGGCGGTCAACGGCATAGACCTGCAGGTGAAGCCCGGCGAGTTGATGGCGCTTCTCGGACCGTCGGGATCGGGCAAGACGACGCTCTTGCGCCTTTTCGCCGGACTGGAGACGCCGACGGCCGGCCGGATCCTGTTCGGGGACGAAGACGCGACCCATCTCCCGGTTCGCGAACGGCGCGTCGGCTTCATGTTCCAGCACTACGCGCTGTTCAAACACATGAACGTTGCCGAGAACGTGGCATATGGACTGCGCGTCCGGCCGCGCCACCTGCGGCCTTCCGGCGCCCAGATCCGCAAGCGGGCCGATGATCTGCTGGAGCTGGTGCAGCTTCCGGGTCTCGGCAAGCGCTACCCGGCGCAGCTGTCGGGCGGTCAGCGCCAGCGGGTCGCGCTCGCCCGTGCTCTCGCCGTGGAGCCGCGCGTGTTGCTGCTCGATGAGCCGTTCGGCGCGCTCGACGCGCAGGTACGCCGCGACCTGCGCCGGTGGCTGCGCGAACTGCATGACCGCACCGGCCACACCACGTTGTTCGTGACGCACGACCAGGAAGAGGCTCTCGAACTCGCCGACCGTGTCGCGATCCTCAATCGCGGCCGCCTCGAACAACTCGGTGGTGCCGACGATATCCTCGATCGTCCGGCAACCCCCTTCGTTGCCGGCTTCGTCGGAGATGCCGTGCGCCTGCCCGTGAACGTCGAGGCGGGCTGGATCGGGATCGGACGGGGCAAGGCGCCGGCGCCGTTCCAGTTCCCGCCGGGATCCGCCGAACTGTTCATACGCCCCACGGACCTCACCCTGGCGCATTCGACCGGACACGGCACCTTTGCGGGCAAGGTCGTGGGCACGCGACGGGTCGGAGCCGCCCGTCGGGCGGAAGTCATCCTCGAGGACGGCCTGCCGTCGGTCGAGGTGACGCTCCCCCTGGAGCATCCGGTGGTGAAGGGGCAGGAACTCCTCCTGAACCTGCTCACGATGCGACTGTTTCCAGCACGCTGACGGAGGGACGCCATGCCCGGAACGGCATGCAGGGCCACGCTGAACCTGCGAGGTGAAAGGTGACAAGCGACAACCGTCCGACCTTCGGGATTATCGGCGGCGGCTTCACCGGCACGATGCTGGCCGTTCATCTGATCGAACAGTCGGCGGTTCCGGTGCGCATCCTCCTGTTCGACCGCGCCGCGGCCTTTGGCAGCGGAGTCGCCTATTCGACTCCCAACGCAAAGCATCTGCTCAACGTGCGCGTCACCAACATGAGCGCGTACGACCTGCGGCCCGAGCATTTCGTCGAGTGGCTGGAGAGCAACCCCGCAGAGTCGGATGCCGAGATCCGCGGCGCCTTCGTGTCTCGCGGCCTGTACGGGCGGTACCTGCGCTCGACGCTGTCGGCCTGTCTCGACGCGCATCCCGCCTCATCGATGCTGGGCGTCGATGCCGAGGTGGTGAGCCTGACCGCTGGCGCCGATTCGGTCGAGCTGCGGACGGCGGCCGGCGGTCGGCATACGGTGGATCGCGTGGCGTTGTGCGTCGGGAACTTTCCGCCCGCGCTGCCGGTGAAGCCTCGGACCGGCGCCGCCGGCGAGGCCCGGTACATCGCCAATCCATGGAGCGGTGGTCTGGCGCAGATCGGCGTCAATGACCACGTCGTGCTGGTGGGGACGGGCCTTACGATGGTGGATGTCGCGCTCGACCTCAATTCGCGAGGGCACAAGGGCAGCATCACCGCGGTGTCGCGTCGGGGGTTCCTGCCTCTGCCGCATCGCGACGTCAGCCCCTATCCGGCGTTCCTCTCGCCGCGGTCTCTGCCGACAACGATCTCTGGCTTGCTGAGAACCGTGCGCCGGGAGGTTGCGACGGCGGCCGCGAACGGCGTGGACTGGCGTGCCGTTCTCGATTCCATGCGACCCCAGACCCAGGCGCTATGGCGCGGTCTGTCGACCGCGGAACGGCGCCGGTTCCTGCGCCATGTCAGGCCCTACTGGGAAGTGCATCGCCACCGGGTGGCGCAGCCGGTTGCGGCCGAGATCGAGGCACTGCTGCGTTCGGAGCGGCTCGTGGTCATGGCAGCCCGCCTGCAGAACGTCGAACTGGGCGAGAAGCGCGTCCGCGTGACCGTAGAGACCCGCGGGGAAAAGGCGGTCCGGTGTATCGAGGGCACGTGGTTGGTGAATTGCTCGGGCCCGCAACTCGACTACGACCGGATCAGAGACCCCTTGATCCGATCGCTGTTCGATGGCGGCCTCGCGCGCCCGGATTCGCTGTCGCTCGGCCTCGATCTCGGCGAAAATTATCGACTGATCGACCGGAGCGGCGTTGCGTCGGAGGTTCTCTTCGCCCTGGGGCCGCCCATTCGAGGCAATCTGTGGGAGACGACGGCGGTGCCGGACATCCGCAAGCAGTGCGAAGCGGTGGCGCGTCATCTCACCGGCTCGGCTGCCTAGAGGGCCGTGGCCGGGGAAGGGAATGCCATGGAACATGTGGACGAAGCCAACCCCTGGCGGGTGCTGAAGGAGGAGACCGGTTACGACTGCCGGTATTTCTCGGTCCGCCATGACAGGGTGACGTTGTCCGACGGGGAGCCGCGCAGCTATCACAGCGTGCGGATGAAGTATTATGGCGTCTGCGTCGTTCCGGTCGATCGCGAGGGCTGCGTCACCCTGATCGGCCAGTATCGCTATGTCCTGGATCGCTTCTCGTGGGAGATCCCCGGAGGTGGTGCGCGGGTCGGCGACGATCCGCTCGACGTGGCGCGCGCGGAGCTCAAGGAGGAAACCGGCTGCACCGCCGAGCACTGGCTCAGGATCGTGGAGGGCTCGGTGTCGCCCGGCATCTCCAGCGAGGCCGTGCCGGCCTTCGTCGCCTGGGGACTGGACCGCGGTGAGCCTCGACCGGACGAGACGGAACTGCTCTCACGCCGTCGGGTCCCCTTCGCCGATGCGGTCGGCATGGCCCTGACGGGCGAGATTTCGAACCTGGCGGGAATCGCCGCCCTGTTGGGTATCGAAGTCCGGCGCCGGCGAGGCGACCTGCCGGAGAGTCTTCTCGCTCTCCTGAAGTAGGGCGAGCGTCGATCAGGCGGCGGTCAGGCCCAGACGCTCCCCCCGGTACTCGCCGCTCATCACGCGCTCCCACCAGCTGCGATTGTCGAGGAACCAGCGCACCGTGTTGCGCAGGCCACTCTCGAAATCGTGCCTCGGCCGCCAGCCCAGCTCGGTCGCGATCTTGGAGGCGTCGATGGCGTAGCGGGCGTCGTGGCCGGGCCGGTCGGTCACGAACCGGATCAGCGATTCGTGCGGGCGGTGAGCAGCGTCGGGCTGCATCTCGTCGAGCAGGCGGCAGATGCCGCGCACGACGTCGATATTCCGGCGCTCGCTGTTGCCGCCGATATTGTAGGTCTCGCCCGGCTTGCCCTTGCGCAACACGAGGGTGAGGGCCTCGGCGTGATCCTCGACATGCAGCCAGTCGCGAACATTGTCGCCCTTGCCGTAGACCGGCAGGCTCTCCCCGCGCAGGGCGCGGATGGTGACCAGCGGGATCAGCTTTTCCGGGAAATGATAGGGGCCGTAGTTGTTGGAGCAATTGGTCGCCAGGGTCGGCAGGCCGTAGGTGTGGTGCCAGGCGCGCACCAGATGATCCGAGGCCGCCTTGCTCGCGGAGTAGGGGGAGTTGGGCGCATAGGGCGTCGTCTCGCGGAAGAGGCCGGTCGCGCCCAGGGAGCCGAAGACCTCGTCGGTCGAGATGTGCTGGAAGCGGAAGCGACCGCGCGCCGCGTCATCGAGCGTGCGCCAGTAGGCCAGCGCTGCCTCGAGCAGGGTGAAGGTGCCGTTGATGTTGGTTTCGATGAACGGCGCGGCGCCGGTGATCGAGCGGTCGACGTGGCTTTCGGCGGCGAGATGCAGGACGGCGTCGGGCCGGAACTCCGCCAGGATCGCGTCGATCGCTGCACGATCGCAGATGTCGGTCTTGTAGTGGCGGTGGCGATTGCTGGTCCGCGCCTCCGCCAGCGACTCGAGATTGCCCGCATAGGTCAGCTTGTCGACGTTGGCCACCGTCCAGTCGGTATCGCGGATGATGTGACGCACCACGGCCGAGCCGATGAATCCGGCTCCGCCGGTAACAAGAATTCTCATGGGGCCATTACGAAGCGAGCTGACTCGCCCCTCCTTGCTGCAGGGAATGCCCGAAATCCGGGGACATATCCCTCTACCTACCATATGTCCTGTTTCGATTTCTAACCCCTGCCTCGTGCGGCGCGGAAGCGAGCGGGAGGGCCGAAAGGCGGCTAGGATGCCGCCATTCCCGAAGCTCCATCACAGGACATTGGAAGCATGAGCGACACATCCGACTACACCCCGCCCAAGGTCTGGACCTGGAACAAGGCCAGCGGCGGCCGGTTCGCCAACATCAACCGGCCGATCGCCGGGCCGACAGCCGAGAAGGAACTGCCGATCGGCAAGCACCCGCTGCAGCTCTATTCGCTCGGGACGCCGAACGGACAGAAGGTCACCATCATGCTCGAGGAGCTGCTGGCGCTGGGTCACAAGGGCGCCGAGTACGATGCCTGGCTGATCAAGATCGGCGAGGGCGATCAGTTCGGCAGCGGTTTCGTCGCCATCAATCCGAACTCGAAGATCCCGGCGCTGATGGATCGCAGCGGCCCCAACCCGGTGCGCGTGTTCGAATCGGGCGCGATCCTGCTCTATCTCGCGGAGAAGTTCGGCGCGCTCGTGCCGACGGACGGCGCCAAGCGGGCGGAGTGCCTGTCGTGGCTGTTCTGGCAGATGGGCAGCGCGCCCTATCTCGGCGGCGGCTTCGGCCATTTCTATGCCTATGCGCCGACCAAGATCGAGTACGCCATCGACCGTTTCGCGATGGAGACCAAGCGGCAGCTCGACGTGCTCGACCGGCGCCTGGCCGAGAGCAGGTACCTGGCCGGCGACGACTACACGATCGCCGACATCGCGGTCTGGCCCTGGTACGGCGGGTTGGCCAAGGGCCTGCTCTACGGCGCCGGCGAGTTCCTGGCCGTGCACGAGTACAAGAACGTCAATCGCTGGGCCGACGAGATCGGAGCGCGCCCTGCGGTCAAGCGCGGCCGCATCGTCAACCGCCTGCAGGGCGATCCCGCCGCGCAGCTCCATGAACGCCACGACGCCAGCGACTTCGACCTGAAGACGCAGGACAAGATCGCCGCCAAGGGCTGACGCATCCGCTCATCGACTGCCGCAACGTCGCGGTTCGGCGGCGTTGCGGCGGCACCGATCTTGCGTGGTCGCTCGGGTCGACGACCAGCGCAGGAGCATCGGGTGAGCAACACGAACCGGCCCAAGGTGGCCTTCATCGGCACCGGCGGCACCATGTCCTCCCTGGGCGTCCATCCGCTGGAACTGCAGGACTACGGCGTGCACGAGAATCGCATGCACGCCAGCGAGATCGTCGCGCGCTTCGCCGTGGTCGAGGAGATCGCCGAGATCATCCCGGTCGACTTCCGCAACGTGCCGAGTCCCGAGATCTACTTCGCGGAGTGGAAGGAACTTGCGGCGCTGTGCCATCGCGTCGTGGCCGAGCATCCCGACCTGTCCGGGATCGTGATCGGTCACGGCACCGCGACCCTGGAGGAGACGGCCTGGGTCCTGAACCTGGTGCTCAAGGTCGACGTGCCGGTGGTCCTGATCGGCTCGCAGCGGCCGGCCTCCGGCCTCTCGACCGACGCTGCCATCAATCTCGTCAACGGCGTGCGGACCGCCGCCAGCCCGCAGAGCCGCGGCCGCGGCGTGCTGGTCCTGCTCAACGACGAGATCCAGGCGGCGAGGGAGGTCACCAAGACCTCGAACTGGCGGATGCAGACCTTCCGGACACCCGATTTCGGCGTGCTGGGCCATGCCGACGCCGACCGGATCGCCTACTACCGGCGACCGGAGCGCCGGCACATGCCCGACACCGAATTCGACATCGCCCCTCTCGACGCCCTGCCGCGGGTCGAGATCGCCTATGCCTATGCAGGTTCGGACGGCAGTGCGATGCGCGCCTTCATCGCGGCGGGCGCGAAGGGGCTGGTCTCCGCCGGCTTCGCTCCGGGCATGCCGCCAGCGGCAGACCTTGCGGCGATGGAAGAGGCGGTGAAGCAGGGCATCGTCGTCGTACAGTCCTCGCGCGCCGGATCGGGCCGGATCTTCCAGGGCCAGAAGCTCGCGAAGGCGGGCATCCTCGCGGCCGACAATCTCAACCCGCAGAAGGCCCGCCTGCTGCTCGCTCTCGCGCTCACCCGGACCAGCGATCCGGTCGAGATCGAGCGGATCTTCGCCACCTACTGAGTCAGCGACCGCCGAAGCCTGGCACGAAGTGTGTATGGTCGTCAGCCATGACAGCCCCTTCACGACGCGCCTTTCTGGCCGCTGGCGCCGCCGCCGGCCTTCTCGCACCGGCCGCCCGCTCGCAGGCCGCGTATCCGTCGCAAACCATCCGTCTCGTGGTGCCCTATGCGCCCGGCGGCGGGTCGGACTTCACCGGGCGACTGGTGGCGCAGAAGCTGCAGGAGACGGCGGGGTACACGCTGATCGTCGACAACAGGGCCGGCGCGGCCGGCATGCTGGGCACCGAGATCGTCGCGCGTGCTCCGGCGGACGGGTATACGCTGCTCTATGCGGACGTCGCGCATGGCATCAATCCGGCTGTCTATTCCAAGGCGCGCTACGATCCGGTGAAGAACTTCGTGCCGATCACCCTGGTCGGCGCGTCGCCGCAGGTGCTGGTCGCCAATCCGTCGTTCCCGGCGAATTCGCTGAAGGAACTTCTGGAGCTGCCGCGCGAACAACTGCAGAAGATCGCCGTAGGCACGCCGGGGCAGGGCAGTGGTCCGCATCTCACCTACGAGCTGTTGCGCGCCAAGGTCGGCTTCGACCTGGTCCACGTGCCCTACAAGGGCGGCGGGCCGGCGCTGAACGATGCGATCAATGGCCAGATCCCGCTGGTGATGAATGCCATGGCGCCGGTCATGCCGCATCTCCAGTCGGGCAAGTTGAAGGCGTTGGCGATCGCCACGGCCCAGCGGCATCCACGCCTGCCCGCGGTGCAGACCTATGCCGAGAGTGCGCCGGGCGTTGTCGTCTACAACTGGTATGGTTTCCTCGCGCCGGCCGGGACCTCACCCGAGGTGACGAACAAGCTGGCGGCGGACATCGCCCGCGTGCTGGTGCTGCCGGATGTGAAGGAGAAGTTCGAGGCCGCCTTTCTCGATCCCATGCCCCAGGGCAGCGTCGAGATGGCCCGCTTCCTCGACGGTGAGGTGCGTCAGTGGAAGACGGTGGCGACGGAGACCGGCGTCTCGCTGGACTGAGGTCGTCTGCTCCGCGCGCAGGCTAAAGCGCGCCCTCGTGTTCGAGCAGCCACTTCTTGCGCGGCAGGCCGCCGCCATAGCCGGTCAGCGTGCCGTTGCTGCCGATCACCCGGTGGCAGGGCAGGACGATGCCGATCGGATTCTGGCCGTTGGCGAGGCCGGCCGCCCGCACGGCGCGGGGGCTGCCGATGCGCCGGGCGAGTTCCGCGTAGCTAATTGTCGAGCCGGACCGGATCCCGCGCAGCGCCTGCCAGACGCTTCGCTGAAACGGCGTGCCGCTGGTCTCCACCGGAAGCGTGTCGATGACCGCGGTGTCGCCCGCGAAGTAGGCGCTCATCGCCGTCGTCAGCCCGCCGGGATCGTGGCCGGTCGAGATCCCATAATGCCGGGCGCCATAGTAGCGATCGAGCAGGCGCCGCATGCGACTCTCGTAGTCGCTCCAGTCGATGGCGCGCAGCCGGCCCTCGCCATCCGCGACGATCAGCAGTTCGCCGATGGGCGTCGCGAGGCGATCGAGCTTGAAGTCGAGAGGCTCAGGCATACCGGGCCATCCGCAGATGCTGTTCGGCATAGGCGTGCCAGGGCCGCCAGGCCGGCGGCGCGGTGTCGCCGATCGGCTCGTCCATTTCGTCCATCTCCCAGTGCCCGGGCGCGCGCAGGCCCGGTCGCTGCGCGATCAGCGGCGCGAGCTTGGGATCGCGCGCGAGATGGCCGTCGATCGTCGCGATGTCCGCGCCGAGATCGAAGCCGCGGCGCACGCGCGCGACGATCGCGGGCAACGACCTCACCGACGGGAAGCGGATGGTGACCGCCACGGCATTGCGAGCCGGCAGATGGGCGACCGAGACCTGGCCGTGCAACCCGTCCAGATCGAATCGGCGATGCCAAACCCCGGCCTCGATCCACTCCCGTCCCGATGCATCCCGGGCGGCGAGCGCCGTGAGCATGCCGGGCCAGTCGTAGGGCGGCCGGTAGGCCAGTTTCAGCGTGACCCCGTCGCGGGCGGGGGCGTCGCTGCCAACTCTGCGGCGCAGCATGCGTGGCGGGCGGTCGAACAGTTTCCGGAACGTCTCGTTGAAGCGCCGGATGCTGCCGAAACCCGACGCCAACGCCACCTCGGCCATCGGCAGGCTAGTGTCGTGCAGGAGCTGCTTGGCGAACAGCACGCGCCGCGTCTGGGCGACCGCGATCGGGGAGGCGCCCAGGTGGCGCTGGAACAGGCGCCGCAACTGGCGGCCGCCGACGCTGAGCCGCTCGGCCAGGGTCTCGACGCCGGCCTCGTCCTCGTCGAGGGCGCCGGCGGCGATCAGGGCCAGGGCGCGGCTCACCGTGTTGGCGCTGCCGCGCCCGGAGGCGAAGTCGGGCGCGAGCTCGGGACGGCAGCGCAGGCAGGGCCGGAAGCCGGCATCCTGGGCGGCGGCGGCCGAGGCGAAGAAGCGGCAGTTCTCGAAGCGAGGCGTGCGGGCGGGGCAGACCGGCCGGCAGTAGATGCCGGTCGAGGTCACGCCCACGAACACGCGGCCGTCGAACCGGGCATCGTGGCTCTCGAAAGCGCGGTAACAGCTGCTGCGGTCGAGCAATTCCATGCGCCGATACTTCCACGCCGGCCTTGCCGGCGCTCGCGGTTTTCGGACCCGTTAGTCTTTGACCCGGGGGCGGGAACATGATCAGTCGCCGGCCATGGTTGCGACAGCCGGCTGGTCGGCGCTCCTGAAGCGCGAATGGATACCCGTGCTGGTGGCACTGGTCGGCGGCGTCCTGCTGCATTCGATGAATGTGCTGATGCTGGCGACGGTCCTGCCGAGCATCGTCGCCGACGTTGGCGGTGCGGCGATGGTGAGCTGGCCGACCACGGCCTTCCTCGCCTCGTCGATCGTCGCGGCGACCTGCACGGGACACCTGACGATGAGGCTCGGCGCGCGCACCGCCTTCTGTGGGGGCGCACTGGTCTTCGGCACGGGCGCCCTGATCTGTGCGCTGGCGCCGTCGATGGGCGTCGTCGTGGCGGGGCGCTTCGTGCAGGGCTTCGGCGGCGGCGTGCTGTCGGCGATGGCCTATGTGCTGGTGGGCCGGTCCTTTCCCGAGCCGGTCTGGCCGCGGGTGGCGGCGCTGCTCTCGGGCGCCTGGAGCATGGCGGTGCTGGTGGGCCCGATGCTCGGCGGCGCCTTTGCGACCTGGGGAAACTGGCGCGGGTCGTTCTATGCCGTGACCGTCCTCGCCGCGCTGCTGGCGGTGGTCGCAGGGCGGGCATTGCCCCGGGCCCGGGCGGAGAAGGCAGGGCCCGTGCGGGCGATTGCCGGTGGCCGGGTCGCGCTGATCTGCCTGGCGATCGCCACCATGTCGGCGGCCAGCGTCGTCACGCTGCCATCGACCAAGGCGGGCCTCTTTCTGGCGGCGGTCGGCCTGCTGGTGACCATGATGCTGTTGGACCGGCGCTCGCCGGCGCCGCTGTTTCCGAGCGATGCGTTTTCACTGCGCTCGGTGACGGGCATCGCGATGTGGTTCTGCCTGCTCGTTTCCGTGGCCTACAGTCCGCTGTCGATCTTCATCCCGATCTTCCTGCAGAGCCTGCACGGCTTCGATCCGCTGGCCGCAGGCTACACGGTCGCCGGCGCCTCGATGGGCTGGACCGTGGCCTCGCTCGTCGTCGCGGGCCGTACACCGCGCGCCGCCGGTCGGCTGCTGGTCGCCGGCCCGTTGGCCATGGCTGCGGGGCTGACGGGCGTGGCGCTGCTGATGTCGCAGCCGGTGCTCATCCTGCCGGCGTTCATCGCCCTCGTCGGCGTTGGCATCGGATCCTGCTGGGGCTTCGGCGTGCAACGCCTGATGGGAGGGGCGAGGCAGGGAGAGGCGGAGCTGGCGGCATCCGCCGTGGCGACCGTGCAGCAGAGCGGCTTTGCCCTCGGCGCCGCCGCGGCCGGCATCGCCGCGACCCTCGCAGGCTTCTCCCGCGACCTCAGTGCGCAGGACGTGACCGCGGCCGCATTCGCGGTCCCGCTGAGCTTCGCGCCCGTCGCTCTCGTCGCGGCGATTGCGGGTGCCCGCCTTGCATCATTGGCGGGCCGTTAGGACGATCCCGATGGATCGCCCTCCGTCACGGCTTCCCCGCGATGTCGCCGTGCTCAGGCCGCTGCGGCGTCCTTCCAGGCGGCGACCTCGAGCCACGTGCTCTGGTAGGTCGCGCCTTCGCCCATGTCGGTGTAGCGGTCCGAGCAGAGCATGTTGATCGTGCCGGAGACGGCCTCGCCCATGGGGCGCTGGCCCGGGACCAGCAGGACGCCCGGCTGGACCTCGTCGGCGACCCTCAGGATCAGGCCGATCTCGCCGCGGTCGTTGAACAGGCGAACCGGATCGCCGTCCTCGAGGCCGCGCTTCGCGGCGTCCTCGGGGTGCAGGATGCAGAACGGCTTGCCTTCGCGTTCGCGCAGGAATCCCACGCCGGAGAAGGCCGTGTGGGCCTGGAAGTAGCCCGGCGCGGTCAGCAGGCGCAGCGGCCACTTCGCGGCCTCCTCGGCCTCGACCGGATCGGCTTCCCAGTCCGGCATCGGCGGCAGGCCCTGTTTGGCGAGCTGCTCGGAATAGAACTCCAGCTTGCCCGACGGAGTCTTGAAGGGCTGGCCGTCCAAGTCGTGCCTGATGTTGAGCGGCACCCCGGAGAACAGCTCGTCACGGTCGACCTTCGCGGCCGGTCCGGTCGCGCCCTTGAAGAACTCCTCGGCCGCTTCGCGGGGCGTCAGGCTGAAGATCCTGTCGGTAATTCCCATGCGTTGCGCCAGCGCCTGCGCGACGTGGAAGTTGGAGCGCGCCTCGCCCGCGGGTTCGACCGCCTTCTGACCCCACTGCATCCAGTAGGCGCCGTAGGCACGGTAGAGATCGTCGGTCTCGAGATAGTTCGCGGCCGGGAGCACGATGTCGGCATAGCGCGCCGTATCGGTCATGAAAGGATCGTGGACGACCGTGAAGAGGTCCTCGCGCATCAGGCCCTTCTGAACCTTGTGCACCTCGGGGCAGGTCACGACCGGATTGTTGGCGGCCACGAACAGCGCGCGGATCGGCGGCTCCTTCATGTTGAGGAGTTCTTCGCCGAGACGCAGATGGTTGACCATGCGGGCCGTCGCGGGTCCGGAAGGCTTGCGCACGGCTGCGTAGTTGAGATCGCACGACGCGGCCGTGAGCAGCAGCGCGCCGCCGCCCTTGACGCCGTAATGGCCGCTCACACCCGGCAGCAGCGCCACGCTGCGCAGCGCCTGCCCGCCATGGGTGAGGCGGGTCATGCCTTCGCCGAGGCGGATCAGCGCGGCCTCGGCCCTGCCGTACATGGCCGCGAATTTCTCGATGTCGGAGACGGGGAGACCGGTGATCTCCGCGGTGCGCGCCGGCGTGAACTTCGGCAGCACCTCGCGCTCGACCCGGTTGAAGCCGAGCGTGTGAACGTCGATGTAGTCGCGGTTGGCGAGGCCGTCGCGCACGAGGATGTGCATCACGCCCAGCGCCAGGGCGGCGTCGGTACCGATCCTGATCGGCAGATGGAGGTCGGCGGCCCGGGCGCTGCGCGTGCGCCGCGGGTCGATGACCACGATCGGCATGCCGGTCTTCTTGCGCTGGCTCTCGGCCAGCGCCCAGAAATGTACGTTGGTGGCGGCCAGGTCGGCGCCCCAGGACACCACCAGGTCGGAATAGATGACCGATTCGGGATCGGCGCCGCCCACCGGCCCTACCGTCGCATCCCAGGCGACCTCGCAGCACGTGTCGCAGACCGTGCCGGCCTGCAGGCGCGACGTGCCGAGCGCATGGAACAGGCCGTTGACCAGGCCGCGGTTCATCAGGCCCTGATGGGCGGAATAGGCGTAGCCCAGGATGGCGAGCGGACCGCTCTCGCGGATGATCGATTTCCAGCGGTCGGCGATTTCGTCGAGCGCCTCGTCCCACGTGATGGGCTCGAACTTACCCGAGCCCTTTGGACCGGTGCGGCGCAGCGGCGTGGCGATGCGCTCGGGAGAGTTCACCAGGTCACTGTCGCGGTTGACCTTGCCGCAGGCGAAACCGGCCGTATACGGCTGGTCGGGGTCACCCTGGATGCGCACGACCTTGCCGTTGTCGACGTGTGCGATGAGCGAGCACATGTCCGGACAATCGTGAGCGCAAACAACTCTGACAGATTTCACTAAGCCGCCTCCCGAAGGGTATCGCGGCAGTAGTGTAGCAGAAGCCTCGGAAGGAGCGGGTGCTACTTCTTCTTCGCTTCGGTCTTGGCCGGAGCCGGGGCGGCTTTCGCACCCGCGCCGACGCCGGCGTCGCCGATCATGCCGAAGCGGTTCTTGAAGCGCTGCACGCGGCCGCCGCGATCGATGCTCTGGCGCACGCCGGTCCAGGCCGGATGCGTCTTCGGATCGATGTCGAGGCGCAGGCTCGCGCCTTCCTTGCCCCAGGTCGACTTGGTCTCGAAGAACGTGCCGTCGGTCATCACCACGGTGATCGTGTGATAGTCGGGGTGGATGTTCTGCTTCATGACTTCTCTCCAGCGCTTCAGGGCCGATTCCGACCGGCCGGCGCAACAAGGGCGCGGATATACAG
>Ga0255177_1000138_pt1 | contig 38534 bp, 33 predicted proteins | sample Atl_Atlam_RepB_8_2_FD_183641 | JGI IMG/M metagenome (GOLD analysis project Ga0255177, IMG submission 183641) | Freshwater microbial communities from Altamaha River, Georgia, United States - Atl_Atlam_RepB_8d | ecosystem: Environmental > Aquatic > Freshwater > River | place: USA: Georgia...
CCAAAGGTGCGCGCAGCATCCACGGTGTATTCCTTCTGCGTGCGACGGAAAATGTCAGTGAAAGGCGCCATGATGGCCTTCACTACCGTTGTCAAGTTGTTGATCACCGTGCGCGTTTGGGTGGTAGAGCGCTCGTTGTCGCTGAGGCACATCTTGCTCATACCATAATCATCCTTGTCACCCATACCTGGCTGCATCACGGCGCGCCCTGGGCCTTCGTACGATACATGCGTGTCCGTGCGCGCCTGGGGCTTGAGCAACTGCACGGGACGCTCCGTCTCTTTCGCCTGCGCGCCGGTCGTCTTGATCCATTGGTCTGGCGTCTGTTCATACGCCGTGTCTGGGCGGTTCTTATCCAATTGGCCGACGAAACCGCGTTGTGCTGTGCCCTTTTGAGGTCCTTGGTTCTGCATTTCAAACGTGCACTTCGGTCGGCTCAGCGGACGCAGCTCGTCCACCGTCTTCGGACGGATGGCGTCTAGCGTCTGCGTCTGCTGGAATCCACCGGTTGGGTTCGCCGTAAAGCCCGCGTTCAAACCCGGCCCCACGCGCACTTGTTCGATCGGGAATTCATTGTTGCGTGCAACCGGTTGTTGCAGATAACTTTGATAGAAATCCGCCGTGGGCGCCATGCCACACACATTGCCCGTGCCCTTGGTGGGTTCGAACAAACTGCCCACCTCCTCCTTGCGGCGATGGATCTGATCGTTGGTGGCGCCGCTATAGTGCTCCAGGCGCGATTCGTTGGCGAATGGATTCACGTTTTGGCGCACGCGGCCGCCAAAGAATGGCTGCATGTTGTTGTGGGTCATGGCACCCGTTTGCGCGCGCTGCTGCAGCTCGGGAGCATTGGCGCCAACCGAGGTCTGCATAAACATGTCGGCATACGCCGGGCGCGGAACCACGCCCGTCTGCATCGGGGATCGCGCATCGTCGAAGCGGGCGTTCGCGAGCATTTCCTCCTCGCGGCGAACTTTCGACCAATACTCCGAGTGATACACGTTGTCCATCGACGGCATGGGCGTAGAGAACGTCGTGGAAGCCGGCGCTTGAAGAGGGCGCGCAGCGGCTTCGCGTTCTTGCTGCAGCATGTAGCCGATGCCTACGGCCGCTGCATTTGCATAATTGTCCATGAAGCCTCTACATTCATGTTCGGATAAAAAATAGACTGGCGAAGCGCTCAGATCGCCTCCACCGAGTAGGTGTATTCATACGTAATCTCTAGGTCGCCGCGCTTAATCACAACGGGCTTGTCGAGTTTTTCCTTCTTGCCCTTGTACTCATATAGGCCACCATCGCTGCCGCGCGTCGTCTCGCGCAGCACAAACTTCATCACGCGCTTGCATTTGCGGTTCTTTAGCAGCTTGCGCGCGGCTTTCTTGGCCGCGGCGGCAGGCGTGTCGGCCTTGAAGCGCCCGCCCTTGACACCGGCCTCGGATTTCTCGATCGTGAAGGAACGTTCAGACATGCTTATTATCTATTTCTTCCCGAAGATAATATTTACAGGCGCTTCATCTTCTCGCACGACGTGTAGGTAGGCGCCAGGGGGTTTCCTGGTGCCTCGGCACCGCATCCCTTCGGCGGCGTCCAGAAATAGGTATTGTCCGACGGATCGGCCAAGTTGTTGATGGTCGGCGGCAGCAGCGGCGATTGATCCATCAACGTCGGAATGCAGGGCTTGTGGTTGTCCTTGACCACGGTGCGATAGCTGGTGTTCCACTCAAACGGAATGATCGCCTTATCTTGGGGATCATAGCACAGCCACTCCCAGCGGTTCCAGCCCGTGCCGCGCAAGGTGCAGGGCGGGTTGCTGAGGCGCGTAGATTCCGTGGGCGCCATGCATTTGCGCGCGGGCTGTGTACCGGCGGGAGTGCAGGCGCCCTGTGCAGGGCCATCGTACTTCCCGGGCACAAACTGCTCGCGGCTGCATTTGCTGGCCTTGTAATTGAGACCTAGGAGCTCGCTGCCGACGTCGACGGCCGAGCCTGGCTTGCAGAAGCCCGGTCCCCATGCTTGATAGCGCAGCGACGGATCCGCCGGAATGTCCTTTCCGCAAGGCCCGCAATCATTGGCGGGCACGCTCAACATGTACATGCCAGGTCCAATAGAGCGGCGGAGCTGTTCCGTGTAGCTGCACGCATCTTGTTTTAGAGAAGTTTGCGACATAGCTTTGCTTCTATCTAAAAAAGTAAAGAGATATTTATTGCCCGCTACGCGGATTGCAACGATGCACCTGCATCGGCGGCGGTAATGGAACGGCCTTGTACGAAATCATTTGGCAACGCGGGAGGTGTTCGAGCTTGGTGGAAATGGGCGGCGTCTTGTCGTTCTTGATTTCGGTGGCGCCCGAAGGACGCGCGTGCGCAGGCAGGTGCTGCTTTGTGGCACACATGGAGGCGAGACGGGTTTGGCCGCGCAGCTCGCTCTCAAGATCCACCAGGTTGCCCTGGACATGGCTCACCGCCGTGCCCCCCACAATGCCGAGGTCGTGGCGGCACTTGTGCTTGTGTTCAAAGCGCATCGGATTTAGGATGTAGCCCAGAATCGAAGCACTCTGTGTGACTTGACGCTGCGATGTGCAAATATCATCGTGGAGACGGTTAAAGCTCATTGCTTCTCTTACTAAGAACTGGCGATTAAATTTTTACAGGAGGCGGGCGGTGCCATTGCCGATACCCGAGAACTGACGGCCGCATTGCTCGAGGAACTTTTGGCGGCGCACAAAGTCGCGGGTGTTATCCCCGCCGCGGATCCAAGGCTCGACGGTGCTCTCGGCCGTTTGGATGTCTTTCATGCAATCCAGTAGGGGAATTGGCTTGTTGGTCGTTTGCTCCATGATGGTCTTCTTGCAAGGGATCTGGATGCCCTCAAGGTTCGTGTTGCTGATGCCTTGTTGGATGGGCATCTCCTTTTCCGGAGCAGGGACGCCGGGTTTTAGATTGGGCACACCTTGGAAAATGCGTTCGAAGAGTTGCACCTTGCAGCGATCGCGCGTCATTTGGTTGGGGTCGTTGCGCAGGGACGAGTACGAGTCCACGGCGCAATCGTCGGCAACGCCGTAGCCAATTTTGGCGCGCAGGTTGGGGTGCTCATATTGGAAATCCGGGGAGCGCATGTGGGGCTTTTGGCAGTCGGCGGGCAGGTATTGGAAGCTGGTGTAGCCAAAGATCGCGCTGTTTTGGGCATCCTTGGCCTCTTGGGCGCAGCAATCGCTTCCGTAGCGGCGCGAATCTAAAAAGACTGAAGGCTTTTGCATCTCTAATCCTAACCGTACATTATTTTTTACACCCTTGAACATTTACACCATTGAAACTTTAAAATGGACGATTATTCGTCGCACATCTCTCCATTCCAATGTTGAGGCTTCGCATCCTCGTGTAAAATTTGGTTTTGTACCACCGATGTAGTGGCACTGACAGATTGTCGGCTTAGGTACTCGGGTCTCCCTTTCCCTTCCCTATGGTGTTCCACAACACGATGGATGTTCAAAGAACTATTCACATCCCTATTCCATAGACCTGTGCATGTCTTACACATGAGAAGCCCATGACGTAGGGTGGTTTCATTCTTTTTCCATGGCCGTGGATTTTGGCACTCACGGAAGGTTGTGCATTCTCCTGCACATTTATGGCATCGGCAACTGGTGCGAAACTCATCCACCAGATAGACATTGTACCCTGCCTTGCGGAACAGCTCTCGCATTCCTTTGCCCTTGGTAGGCTCTTTGAACCGCATCTGTTTGCGTTGCTCCCAATCCCCAAACCCAATCACCACCTCCTCGGGAGTTCCAAAGATAGAGCGGAAGCGATGGAGCATCTTGTGTTCGGAACGTTTGCGGTTCATAAAAGCATTCCATTTCAGCTTACGGAAGATTTGTCCTTCATAAAACGATAGCAACTTGGAATTGACCTCGTTCTTTTTTGCTGTACTATTCAAGGGCAATGCGATGGACTTGACGGCGCGGAGGACCCTGTGTCTTCACATGGACCGTCAAGATGCCGTTGGCGACTTTCGCTTGGACGGAAGAGGGATCGGCGTTGCGCGGTAGCGACCATTGTTGCGCAAACTTGCGCTCTACTTCAGAGGCGCCGCGGGTGTATTTGGCGTTGCCCCAGACGCTGAGGTAGCGCTCTTCGAGGACTTCCACGTTTAGATCGTCCTTGGTGAAGCCGGGGACAGGTGCCTCGAGCACGAACGTGTTATCGTCGAGCTTCTCAAAGGCAGAAAGCGTTGAGAAGGCAGACGTGTATGAGGAAGGGAGAGTGGTTGTGGGCCAGTGGTAATAGAAGTTGTCCAGGTCGTGAAGCATGCGGAAGAAGGGGACAAGGGACATGTGGGAGGATCCGAATTTTTTGGTTGATGGTCGATAGGATTTCCTTAAATAGTTTTTTAGTTTATTCGAGAAGCATGTCAACCCGCCTCAAGCACCTTGCATTTGACCTTGCTTCTGGCCTTTCATTTCCTCAAGTTTTGCAGCCAATAGCCGCTTGTTTTCTTCGATGGCAGCATTCATGAGGATGGGTAGCACCTTCTTCTTGATGGGTTTATGGTACTTTGGGTTTTTGTTTGAGATGGACAAAAGGCGTTGAGACAGTGCGCCGTGGTGCTCGCGCTCGTCTTCTTCGGTGACGGCGCACCCCTGCAAGTAACAATTCGTCATTGGGAAGACGGCATTGGAGATCACTCGGTCGATCACGTCGTTGCTATCTTTGACCTTCCATTCGTCGTTCTCGCGGACTTCCACGAGTTGACGCTTGATGCTGCGCAAGCGTATGTTTTTGTTTTCCGGCACTTGTGGATCAAAGTGGATCTTCTCGATCATCCTAGGCACCCCATCTCCCATGATGCTTCGCAGGCAGCGCTCGATAAACGCCTTGTCAATGTGGGCGAGCGATTCTTTGCCAAAGTCATTCAGGTGGATGTTGACGTTGTTGGTGATGTTGAATATATTATAGATATTTTGCGTAGACGCAGTTGGCTGTGGGGCGATGGTACAAGTTGCGTTCACACAAGATTGTGACTGACCTTTTCCCTCGCAGGAAGGTTTATGCCTTGAGAGTCCCCATGCATTTGCAAAGATGACATGACAACCTTCACATTCCAAAGGACTCGAAACCTTTTTGCAATAAGGTGTATGGTTATTCAGATAGGTTGCCCTTGAGAATGTCTTGTAACACGTAGGGCACGGAAAAACAGCTGGCGCAATGCATATGATCTTATCTGTTGTTGTTTCCGGTTTCTGTTTGCAAATACGCATATGCCGAACACAATTAAACCGATTTGCAAAGCCTTTTCGGCAAAAGTCACATTCTGTGGGATTACAAGTCGTTGCAGGCGTATTCACTGCCGAGGGATGGTTTTTTAGAACATGCCGATCTAAATTGTGCTTCCGATTCGTGACATACGAACACTGTTGACAAGCAAACGTTTTCACCATATGCGATTCCGTAGGTGATAAAATAGTCTTCCCATCCTCCATTGACTAATACTTACATTTTGTATTGCGTATGGTGCTTATATGCATAGTTCAAGGGACTTGTCGACAAAATGTACACCATAGATGTGTCAGTAAGATCTTTGAATTCATATTTCACGTATCGCCAATAAGGCATAAAGAGTCTTTTTGGAAACTTGATATTTTTGGGGTCTATTTTTGCCTAAATTCTGGCCGGATTTCAAAAAAATGCCCCCCCCCCCTCCCCGCCGTGAGCAAATTTTGGAGCAGCAGTGCGGATTTATTGCACGCAATCCTAAAAACATGACACTGCTTCAGTTTTCTGAATAAACGCATTGGAAATGTCGTGAGTAAAAAGGAGCAGGTTCGTGAGCACGAAATATCGCTGCAGAGTAGTCACATACTGCACATCTTTCTGATACTGGCAACCTTAAACGCGTGAATGTGGCAAAGATGTTGTGGTAAGAAAATGCAGATCAATCAAAAAACATCATACGAATTTCAGTAACAAAAGCTTTAAAGTTTGCACGCAGAGCTGAATTTATTGCATTTGGAGGATTTTGAGCTTATTTTATTGCATTGGGGAGATCCCAACGCTGTTGTGGTGCATGTATCAATGTAACATAGACAAGGCGATGTAGGTTCAGTAAGGAAGGATACGGAAGGATACCTTTTGGAATGTGGATATCTTTCACACATTTTTCCAGAGTCACCCGAAAGTTTTCACTTCACCAAAATCCAAAAATATCATCATGGCTCTCATGAAATCATTATTCATCGACACTGAGCGTGACGATAGGCGTAGTTGTCAAATAGTATTTATGACTACAAATGGTAAGGATAGTTGTATTTCATGTATAAGGATTGGTAATGAACATGGGTTTTTTTGGAAACTTGATATTTTTGGGGTCTATTTTTGCCTAAATTCTGGCCGGATTTCAAAAAAATGCCCCCCCCCCCTCCCCGCCGTGAGCAAATTTTGGAGCAGCAGTGTGATTGGGATCGCCCGAACTGTTTGTAAATGCCATCAGTCCAATGTTGCGTCTACAACGTATAGTTAAGGTCGTGAGTAAAAAGGAGTGACTTCGCGAGCACACACTTTTACTGCATAACGTGTCACATAAGATAAATGCCTTCGACACTGGCAACCTTGAACGTGAAAACCTGTTGAAGACGTTGCGGTAAGGCTTTCAAGAATTAGCAACCCATAACTTACCATTTCGCGTCTCAGAAGCTTTAAAGTTTGCATGCAGAGCTGAATTTATTGCATTTTGAGGATTTTTGAGCTTATTTTATTGCATTGAGAAAATCCCTTACCTATCGCAATGTGCTCATTCGTTAGGATTTGAATAGTTTGGTAAGATTGTGTAAGGATGCAGCTAGGGGCGTGGATATCTTTCACTTTTTCTGCCGGAGTCAACCAAAAACTTTGAGCTCGCCAAGAAATAAAAATATATATCGGTACCCCCATAAAACTGTCAACACTGAGCGTTACGAGATCAAATAACTTTATGCCATTTGTATCACGATGTACGGTAAGGATCTTGTAAATATCTTGAATATGCGAAATGGTAACTTGGGAAAGTTTTGGAAACATGATATTTTTGGGGTCTATTTTTGCCCAAATTCTGGCCGGATTTCAAAAAAATGCCCCCCCCCCCTTCCCGTCGTGAGCAAAATTTGGAGCAGCAGTGCGGATGAGCTCGCAATATACCATTCAAAACGTGATCGTGCTAGTGTTGCGCATACAAAGGTTAGTCAAGGTCGTGAGTAAAATGAGCATTTTCGCGAGCACAGTATTTTCTTACCATGTTGTGTCATGGTAATGCGTTTTTGGCCAATACTGAAGACCTTGCGACAATTTGAAAAACTTATATCTTATGGTAAGGATTTGAAGAACAGATGGAAAGCATCTGACCACTTCCAGTAACAAAAGCTTTAAAGTTTGCATTAGAAGCTGAATTTATTGCATTTTGAGGAATTCGAGCTTAATTTATTGCATTCTCACATTCATAAAGCATTCCAGTACGCCGTTGGTATTATCTATATGTAATGCAAGTAACACTTCGTAAGGGTGCAGATTCATAATGAGAGGTATGGATATCTTTCACTTTTTCGCCGGAGTCAACCAAAGTGTCGCAGCTCGGCAAGAAATAGAAAAACAAAACAACAAAAACGAACTCAAAAACAAAACACACTGATCCTTACGGGAATGATGGGTTTAGATCACATGATGTTACCAGTTCTGGTGCAAAAATCAAATATGTATATATACAACATTAACAGCATCTCGTGGCGAGAGCACTAACACGGTGTCGATTTATAGGATGCACGCTACCATATTCCTTACTGGTTGCACACATTTTTTGCACAATGTGAGTAAATAAATTGTGAACTTTCGTGAGCAAATAATTCTGCTACCATTTCAGTGGGGTGCTATCCATCCATTGTCACACTGAAAATCGTTGATCATTAAGAATTGCAAGAAGTTGTGGTAAGGATTTTGACACCCCGCCTTCCAACAAACACGATAATACGTAACAAAAGCTGCAAATGATATCATTGAGGGCTAAATTCGGCTAAAATGATATCATTTCGTGAGTAAATCTGTCTTCAAATGATATCATTGAGACGATTGCATACAAAACCACCACGGTTATGATGGCATACAAATATAAAATATGAGTCCTTCAGTAATCTTCTGTAAGACAACAGACAGATCCGTTCGGGGGCATATGGATATCTTTCACTTTTTCGCCGGAGTCAACCGAAGTGGACCAGCTTGGCAAGAAATAGAAAAAACAAAACAACAAAAACGAACTCCAAAAACCAAACACACTGATCCTTACGATACTGATGACAGGATACAGTAAGCTGTTACCAGTTCTGGTGCGAAACACGACTATGGGATGCGAAATGGCTCTGAGATCGTAAGATATAAGGCTATCGCTTGAATGTTCTGCAATCCGACAATGGACTTCAGAGATCGCATTCGCATATGGAACGAGACAAGAGAGGCCGCTTCTGCATACACGTCGCGTCCCGCAGAAAAGTTTTCCTACGACGAAAACCTGCATGTGAAGGCGTCTGGACAGACCTCTGTTGCCGTACTGAATCAGGATTCGATCGAAGCTGGCCGTGAGCTACAACTCAGAGGTTTGCGGCCGCTCGTGTTGATATTCGCGGATCATCGGTTCGCAGGCGGCGATGTAAAGAATGGAAGTGGTGCTCAGGAAGAATCGTTATTCAGAAGAACAAACCTTTGCAATTTCATGTTGCAACATGTGCACTACCCAATATTTCCAAAAGAGGCTCTCTTGTCCAAAGACGTCACCGTGTTTCGTGACACGGAAGCAAGAAACTGTGAATGGATCGAGCCATTCAGGATGGATTTCATCGCTTGCCCGGCGTTGCACAATCCTCGATTGATTGACGGGAGTCTCTCGGAATCGGATGCAAATGAAATCAGAATGAAGTTGCGCTTGATTTTTCAAGTCGCATACAAATGCAAACACAACGCACTCGTTCTAGGCCCAATGGGATGCGGTGCATGGCGCTCGCCTCCCGAACAAGTGGCTCAGATCATGAAAGAAGAGATCGAGCTCGTCCATGGCGCGTTCGATCATGTCACGGTGGCATGTCTGGAAGTGCAACAAAGCGACTACATCGTGCGCAATAGAGACAAAGCTATATCAAACTATCATGTGTTCAAGCAGGTCTTTGACGCATAGAAAGTTCTATAACGTTTCGCTTCTGCATCTGATCCACGCCCGCGCGGGGAGACCGCGAATCGCGGCTCGGGGACAGGGCGGCGCGGTGCGACCTGTCCCACGCGACGTCCCGCTCCCTCTTCGCCCGCGCCGTGCCTGTGCGCATGAAGAGCGCGATGTCCAAGGCCACAAACATCACGCACCTGTCCGCTGAAGACCACTTAAAGAAAACCATGGTAGATGAGTAAGAGGTCACCATGACGAGCAGCATTCGTACGATTGAAGGAATCGGCCCCCAAGTTGTGGAAGTCTTTGAGGCTGCTGGATTTCGCACGGTCAGACATCTAAAAGACTTCAACGCACAGGATTGCCTGCTTCTTGACGTCATCAACGCCCAAAAGGCGGCGAGTGATGGAGGATTTCCGGACACCTATTGGAAGAGGCTCTTCACCCGGTGCATCGATGTCATTTACCGCGCCCGAAGCGAAGAGGCGGTTGACTTTGTTCCACACGAGTATATGTGCCCTCTGAGCCTTGATTGGTTCCATGATCCAGTCGTGGTGGCCAGTGGCATGACCTACTCCCGCGGCGAAATCATGGAGCATCTTGAACAATCAACCACTTGCCCTGTAACCCGAATGGAAATCCGTGGGTTGCCTATCTACGACAACATTGCGATGCGCGTTGCGGTTGACCACTTCCGCCTCCATCATCGACGGTTCCGTGTCCTGATTTGACCACAAACGTTCCGCTGCGTACCCATTGTCCTTTTTGTAAGCAAGAGTGAAAACTATCATGTGTTCATGAAAACTATCATGTGTTCAAGCAGGTCTTTGACGCATAACAATATAATCCGCCAACCGTTTACTTTGTGCCTCTTTGATTTCTTTTTCTTTGATTTCGTCTTTTTCTGCCTTCACCTTTCTTGCATTCTCCAATGCCTCTCTGTACATTTCGTCGATGTATTCAATGGTCGCGGGTTCATCTCCTTCTTTCACGGCCATTACCTTATAGCTGTGACATTGGACAAATTTGCCAGTTAGACGCCCAATCTTGCGTTGTAGCTCATTCTCATAGTTTCTCAGACTGGCGGATTGATGAGCTTTCTCTTCTGTGTCAAAATAACAAACAACTTCATAGCTATAGTTGGGATATCCGAACTCTTGTACGACGATATACTTCATGGTGGCACATATGGCCACGGCCTTAAGGCAGGTGCGATTTCTTGTAAAGATGGCTATGGATATCTTTCACTTTTTCACCGTTGCCAACCTGAAAATTCGCGCTCGGCAAGAAATAGAAAACAAAACAGGACGACCCCAACAAAAACTGGAACACCAAGCGACTTTGGGTACACTGTCTTCAACAACATGCTTGGAAACAATCATAGTCTAATAGTGCCAGTAAATGGAATATTTATGATGGAACGGTTTCTTTATGTCACTTACCTTTTTGAATATCCAACATTTGGGCAATTTGGACACTGGAACTTCACCAAGGACCTCTTCTAATATCACGTCGTCTGCATTGTCCTTGCATTCATGTTGAATACGGTCCAACGTTTCATTCAGGAGATTTATCTTTTCTTTTACCTTTGAATATTCTGTATAATAACCATCAATAATCATTACGTCATTTTCTTCACAAATAAATGTTGGGATTATTTTCACCGATACAAACGGTCGCCAAGTGGTAAAATGTGGACAATACCTTTTCAATACTGAACCAACATGTTCTGCATGCCCTTCGTTTGTAAAGAGCCATGTATTACGAACACAATTACCAACGTGTTGAAAGAGTACCTGATAGAAGAGGACTGTCTTCGCATCCATTTTTCAGTAATGAATTGATATTGTTTCTAGCTATAATAATGTGTTTATACCTGTTATGAGATAGAAGCGTCGGGATGATTTCCCTGCATTGTTATGGTTTTGGTTGTTTTGGTATTATAATCTTTGGATCTAAAGACCCATGGATATCTTTCACTTTTTCACCGTCGCCCACCAGAAAGTTCGCGCTCGGCAAGAAATAGAAAAACAAAACACCCCCATCGACTTCCCTCTCCTCCCTCCCAGACTGGCTGTTACTGGAAAGCCAACCGTCGCAGACACATTTGTTACTGAACTGGTGCGGAAAATGTTAACGACAACATAACCAGGTTTGGTGATGATCTGTTCCTTCCTCTGGCTCCGCGATTCATACGAGACCCAAATGAAAAAAGTACATGTAGTGTAGAAGAATGAACGCGGCAGAAGTCAGAGAGGTTGCGGGTGCATTGTATGCCGCTGCGGCGCACAATGGAGTGAACGAAATAAGACAACTTCTTGAGCGCGGGGTACCTCCCGATGCGCTTGACATGGATTTGTCTCTACGTGTTGCATCTGCACGCGGATTTCTAAATTCAGTAAAACTCTTACTTGATTACGGCATAGATCCTAACCGAGCTGCGCAATATGATGGCTCTACAGTTCTCCACGAAGCTGTACAAGGTGCTATACCAATAAACGGCATTACATGGTCAGATGCTGAGAAACACAGAGCTACCATTCGTGCTCTCGTGGAGGCTGGTGCAGATCCAAGTATAAAAAACTCACATGGACGAAGCGCATTCGATCTTGCAGCAAAAATGCCAGATGTGTTAGCTATCCTTAGAAATGTCAACAAAACACCTGATCTAACCTCCGTTTTTGTGAAAGAAAAGCTCATCAACGCTTACAAAGAGCTTGGCATACATTCGTCTGCGTCTCAAAAAGACATTCGTGCAGCGTATTTGAAGTTGCGAAAACAGAAAGAACAGGGCAAGGGATCCAAACGGCTTGGTTCCTTGACCGCTGCCTATAATCTACTCAAGAGCCCGTCTCAACGAAAGAAATACGACGAGGTAGTCGAGCAACCCCGTAAGAAGATTTTGGCAAAACTCGTCGAACTGTGCGCAAATGAGAGTGACCCTGTCACGATGAACAGTTTCGAGGATCTTTCCTTGGAAGAGCTTCGCCGTGTGTATGTAATTTATCCCAACACAGATTTACTTGTAGAGAATGCCCGAAAAGCAACCTGCTATGAAGAAGCCACATTGGTCGGATTGCGTGAATCCGGGCGCACAATGTCAAATCCCTTGACTCGTGAGCCGTTGAAAACAGATACGATACGACAATTGCCATCCTCTCGCCGAACATGAGCGTTCGCCATCTTTTTGCGAGATTTAAACCCATCCACACATGCCAAGTTATGAAACCTTACCGTATCCATTTCGCCGACTTTTGGAATGGCTTTAATCCAGAACTTCACAATATGGGTCCCATTATGAAACAAGTATTTCCAAATGCCGTTTTCATCAATGAGCCCGTAGATGTCGATATTTGTGTCTTTAGCGTCTTCGGCGATCGCCATAAAGATATCGATGCCCGTTTTAAGATTAGCTATCAAGGAGAGCCATGGGTAACCACGTTCGACCCGAAGACGGATTTGGCCATTGGGTATAGTGCGGAAAACATAAAGGAGTTCCGCTTTCCTCTGTGGAATTTTAACATATTTGAGGATTGCGGCTACGATGAGTCGAAGCTATCGAAATTCTTGGAACCCAGAAATCCCAAATGGAATGACTCCATCCAGTATAACACGCAACCGATTGGTGCCGTGTATAGCAACAAATCTGGATTGCGAAAGACGGCAATGCCCATCCTGATTCAGAACAATCTATGTGCAAGCTATGGTTGTTTGTATCGCACGCATATGCCACGCATTGATGACAAGTCATATCTTGTCCAACAACATCCTTTCCATATTGCGTTTGAGAACCAAAGAAGAGAGGGCTATGTATCTGAAAAACTTCGAGATGGCCTCTTAAATGATTCCTTGCCCTTTTACTGGGGATGCTCCACGTGGGCAAAGGAAGACTTTAACCCGGATGCCTTCTTTGATTTGTCAAAGTTCAACGAAGATGAAGCGCTGAAAGCTTGTCATACAATGGTTGATGTCATGAATCAACACTCATTTTGTGAGAGTATGCGGAAAGCACCGGTATTCAAGAAAGCGCCAAGCCTCATCCCGCTCTACGACGCCATACGCAATGTTGTTCAAGGATATGACGTATAGATGTATTCCGCGCCAGGTGCAAACGAGCCGTGGGTGTGGCGATGTCTTGTAATGATAAGTTCCGCGACTGTTCAATAAAATGGATTAAATAGATTACTGTGAATTTTGAAACTACTTGGATGGATCGGGACGTGCATGGCGCACGGAACATCCTCCTTAAAACGTGTTCCACGTTCGGACATTGACACGTGTCCGTGAAACGATCGCTTGCTAAGAGGATGTTCTTAGTAGGCTGATTGGAATTTGGTACAATGGGTCTAGTAATCCATTTAATCCATATTTAGTGTCTGACAAACCCTACCCCAAACATCCCTCACATATCTTAAATTGTGAGGCCAATCTTCACTCGTTTCCAAAAATTGATTTCCGCTGCGAAAATGGCACAATATCACAAACAAGAACAGAGCAACCAACAGAGACCACCCAGCCCCTGTCGGAAATCAAAAAAGAACAAAACACGCCGCGCTAACCGCAGAGCCCGTCGTCGCCACCGGTGGCAGCGCCAGCGCAAAATGTCGTCCGTCGCGTCCAAGACGAACGCCGGTGCTGGCACTGCTCACCAGGTGCGCGGTTCGGTCAAGAAGGTTCGCGCTGCGCCGCGCCGCACTGTCGCGCAGCAGTACGCTGTGACGAGCGCGATCGCAGAGGACGCGAGCGACGAGAGCGGGACTGTGAGCCGCTCCAGGGAGTACGAGATGTACAAGAATCTCACCATGATGGCATTTGGGCGGAAGGGCGAGAGCTTCAATGAGTGTGTGAAGCGCCTGTCTGAGTGATTGAACAATCGCGCATGGTGGAGAGAAGGCCAGAAGACGAAATCAGGGGGCAGTCCCTGGTTTTGTCCGTTGGAGCGGCTTTTGCCACTATGATGAATACGCCAGGGTTCCGAAGCGCGAGTGTTGCGCTTGGTCGTCGTAGCCACCATCCGGGTTCGTGCGCTCATAGCACTGGAAGCCGTTGCCCTCTTTGCAAGTCGGCCCCGTGCCGTAGCACCATTTGGCAAACGACTCCTGGTCATTGGGTATGATGGTGTTGGGCACCGTGTAGAACTCGCGCTGCGACGACATGCGGTCATAGACGTCGCTCACGTCCCGGAAGAGGCGCGCGTTGAAGTTGTTCTGAATTTGTTTCTGGACACGCTGGTTTTCAACACCGCAAGCAGGAGGGCGATTGGGATTTTCCGTAATATCCACAATGGAGGGATTCATGAACGGATTCTCGATGGTCGAACGTGCGCAGACCGCATTGTCGACCACATCCAGCTGTTTGTCTTCCAAGAACTTCTCTGCCTGGCGTCGTCTCGACACCTGATACTCGTTCAGAATAATCGAAATCAGCGCACCCAGAATGCCGAGGAACAAGAATCGGTAATCCGCGCGTACCAGTGCCAGAAACACACCCAGATAAATAAAGAGCCGCACGAGCGAATTCAGCTTCTCTTCAAACGTCATGTGATCCAACGGCAGGATTTCAAAGTAGTTCTGTGTTGTAAAAAGCTGACTGAGGTCATTGTACCAGATTTGATCCATTACTCTAAATCATCCTGAGCTTTTTTTTGCGCATCCAGACGCTTCTTGAGCTTCTTTGCGAGTGCCTGGCGCTTCATTTCCGAATTCATGCGCGAAGTCGCCGCGCTCGTCTTTGCCTTGGGTTGCTTCATCAAGTTGGACATCATGGATGCCATGGCGCCCAGGTCTAGGTTGGACAGATCCGGCATGCCCGTCTGAGCGGACGACGATGGCCCCTCGCTGTCGCTGCCACCCGCGCCGCCCGCACCGCCCGCGCCGCCCGCACCCATCATGCTTGTGAGATTCCCCAGAAGGCTGCCAATGTTTGCAAAATCTTTTGACATGCCCCCTGGCAGCATTCCCGGCAGCTTCGTGGCAATATTGACGGCGTCTTGCAGCAGCTGTTCTTGTTTAAGCTCGCCACTCGCCATCTTGCTGACCATCTTTTGGCTCACAGTGGACAGGAGATTGGTAAGACCCGACGGGTTTTGGAAGACCTCTGCAATGTTCCCCCCTCCCAGCGTCTTTTGGAGCTCTTCTACGTTCACTTCATCCATAATCTCCTTTGCCAGTTTGCCCAGCGAGGTGTTTTCAATGTCGCGCAAGCCATTGTCCATGGAGATGTGCGTGTTGCGCTTGTACAGCGTATGAAGACGTTCGACGGCCGACTTGGTCGTGGCATCTGTAATGTTTTCAAGCGCCGCAGTGTATTTCTCATCTTCCGTAAAACTTTTCACCGTTTCCACCAGTGGCTTCGGATCCTCCACGCTTGTCAAGAGGCCGAACAAGCTCACGTACTGGTGCAGGAGGTACGTGTGTTGCATGACCTGGCAAAGATCTGCCAGCGTAATGCCGCTGAAAACTTGAAGCGTCGGCGCACCTTCAAATTCGAGGGCTTCGATCTCTTCGAGGGGCTTCGTCGTGTACGCCTCCCAGAACGCCTCGCGGGCGAGCTCGGCGCTGAAGGCGTCCAAATGCTCGCGGCTGGATTTGTCAAAGGACATATAATTGCTGCGGATGGCGCGCAAGATGTTTCGCGCGGGCTTGCTGGTTTCTTTGAGCTGCTTTGCGCGGTCTTTGCACTTCTTCAAAAGATCCCAGTAATATTGATTAAAGACAAACACGGCTTGTTCCGACATATAAACGAGATACATAGGCACAAAAACAATTTCCTTAAATCCTGGCGGCTTCGCGCTCAAGCATCCCCGGTGATCTTCCGATCGAGGAGCGTGAGCACCTTTAGGTATTTCCACACGACGTCCTTGTTGACTGCGTCCAGCTGCGACCAGTAACTCTTGACCTTGGAAATGACATCCATGGCATCCGTAATGTCCGCGTGAATCTCCGAGAACGAATTTTGTAGGAAGAATGCCTCGTCCTTGGCGAGAATCTTGTCTGCGTAGGGAACGCTTACGCGCTCGTGGAAGACCTTTTGCACAACGGAGGAATCGGCCAGGAGAATCCCACGCAGTCCGAGTTCGTAGAGAGACAGCTGCGCGTCATTCGGGAAGGTCTTTGCGAAATCCGAAAGGAACTCTTGGAAGGTGGTGTTGAACTTCTCTAGAAAATTCATGGCGCTGCACGTTATGTTACCATTTTGCCTATAACCTTAAATCAGTTGGCGGTGGTTGCTTCGGCCGCAAGAAGGCCACATCACTGTCGCGGTTTGCCAAAATGCTGTCCATGGACGGCAGCTCTTCCTTGGTACGCGTTTCGAGACCAATGCCGCTCATTCTGTTAGCAACCGCAGCGACTGCGGCATCGCCACCGCCGGCGGCGCCCCTGCCGGCCATGGCAGGAAGCGGGGAAGCGACGACTGGCGCACTGCTGCCCACTTGCCCCACCGCACCACCGCCGTCGGAAATCGATGACCACGCATAGGCACGCCCCTGAAAGACACTATCCTCACTCTCAATGTAGGTAAAGTGCCCCGACGATCCCGCCCCCGAGGCCAATTCAAATCCCATGGGTTCCCCAAGGGGTGCGCCTGCAGCGAAATTGGCACTAGAGGGTTGCGAGTCCGGAGACCCCGTTTTGGGCTCCAAGTTATGCTGCATCAGACGCCCTCGCGAGGGCAGAAGCAGATAATCAAATACATCTTTGCCAAAGAGAAGCTCTCTCGAATTATTCTGCCCAATCAAAAGCAGTGCGGGAACCGCCGTAATTTGGTGGAGGACACGTGGATTGGTTTTTCGAATTTGTTCAACGCAGCACAATTTTACCTGCTGCTTCGTATCGTAGCGCTTGACGCTGTCAAGCAGCATCGAGCAGTGCGGACAATATAGACTGTAGAATAAGATCATACGACGACGCGTGCCCTTGATTTCAAGGTGGAATATTCGCCCTAAGTATTGAACGCACTTACCTAGCCAACTTACCCAAGCCCGCTAGCTAACCCGCCATATAAAAATTTGATTCTGCTTATAAGATAAGTCGCGCCGTCAGCCTTGCGACCGTGCTCGCCATGTTTCGTAATTACGTCTACGATGCGCGTAACGCCCGGCATTCGTTCGAGATACACAATGTTGATCTGTCCATCGTCAATGGACTGCGTCGTGTGATCCTTACGGACATCCCCATGGTAGGTTTCCGCGGCGAGGGCGAGCCCACCATTCGCATCCTGAAAAACAATGGACCTCTGCACAACGAATTCATGACGCATCGCATTGGCATGATACCCATTTGCCTGACAGAAGAGGAAGTCGAAGGATTCTATGAGAACAAATACCTCTTTTCACTGGACGTCACCAACCGCGACAGCAAGCTGCTGAATGTCACGACATGGGATATCACGGGCACTGTGCGCGAGCGCGAGCCCACTGACCCCACGGAGCCGACCGAGCCCATCGACGCCGCCGAACCAGCCGCGCCAGAGAAATTCATTGAGCGTAAGGCGACTCAAGAGGAGCTACGGCGCTGGTTCCCTGCGAATCGCCTGACAAAAGAACCCATCCTGATCACCCGCCTCCGTCCCGGGGAGTCGCTATCGTTTGAAGCGTGGCCTGTGAAATCCACGGCACGCGAACACGCTGCTTTCTCGCCCGTAAGTCTGTGCACACACAGCTATATGATGGACGAGGTGGCTGTAGCAGAAGGCAATATCACACACGTGCTGCAAAAGGAGCGCACATTTATTAAAAACAAGTACGGTGATCCCATCGCCTTCAAATTCGATCTTGAGTGTGAAACCGATCTATCGCCGAAATACATCTTTAAGCGCGCCATGGACATCCTCGTCGAGCGCATTGACCGCATTGTGAACGAGCTTTCCAACGAGCCGAGTGAGATCGTCCGCCGCGATTGGTGCGACAAAGTGCCGGGTTACGAATTCACGGTTGAAAAGGAGGATGATACTGTCGGCCACCTCCTTCAGTCCACCATGTTTGATGCCCATGTGCGCAAAGAGGAACCACTGAATGGACGTACCCTCACCTATTGCGGCTACATCTGCCCCCACCCTCTGGATCTCAAGATGGTTTTCCGAATGGTGCTCAAGGCCGACACAGACACCGAAGCCGACGCCGAGACCGTCACGGACGCGGACACGTATGTGAGCGCGTTCCTACAGCATTGTGGTGCAGTCAAAGAGACGCTCGCCAATCTGCAAACCGAATGGCAGGCTTTTGCAGACGCCAGCATTCGCGCTTAACGCAACGGCAATATCGATTCTTTTTGTAATTTGTATCCAAACACAAAGAGCCCCAGCGTTTAGAGCAAAAATTAAACTTCCTTTGGAATAGAGGACGCAATGTCAAACAGCGTAGACACGGACGCGACATCCCTGGCGTTCGAAGCGCCGCCGAGTGGGACCACCGAACATGATACATACGAGGTAGATGACGAGGCAGATGTCGAGGCAGATGAGGACATCGTCGCGGCCACTGATGAAGCGGCCACAGCTACCGACGATAACGTCCCCGAGGCCGTCCCTGAGGCCATGGGCGGTGCACCTGGTGCGGCTGGCTCCGAAGAGATAACCGAACTCGACGAGCCTGTGCTGCCCATCGAGGTGCGGATTATCCAGTCGGTCGAAGAACGCATGAACGAGATGCCATTTTTCAATGCCTACAACGATCAAGACTTACTGAGCCTCATTCATAACTTGCTGGCGAAATCCAAAGTCGACGAACGCATCATTCATGGCAAGGCGCTCGGCTATTTTCAGATGATCAAAGAGTACCACCGGAAACGACAGCAACCCTTTAAACTCCCCGAGCACGTGCTCCTACATGTACACGGTGAACGCCCCGACTACTCTGACACAGTGGCTGTGGTCGCCAGTATGAATCCGAAAAAGACCTTTATCGCAAAACAAAAGGATCTAAATGCGCAATATATGCCAATCCCCCAACGCATCGGCATTCGCCAGCCATGGATTCCGAAACAAGGCGCCGATGTCGCACTTTCCGAAGATGGAACGCAGCGCGTGCGCGTCCTTGCCCGTGATCAGGTGGAGCTGGATGTGATCGGCTATTTTAAACAAGGCCTCGCCGCCTACAAAGCCCTCGACTTTGCCCCGCCCTTCGCCGAGAAGTTCGAGGCCTACATGACGGCTGTCGACCAGCAATTCGACGTGAATGGATTTATCAAAGAGCTCAATGAGCTCACGGATCTTGAAACGTTGGAGAAAATGCTGTACGAGTATGACGGCGTTCACATTGACGACCTTACTGCGGTTCAGCAGAAAGTCATCTTGTTCCGCTTGATGCGCCTCGCCGACCTCGAGAAACCCCAAGTCCTCGAGAGTTCCTCGTCCGCTGCTTTCAAACCACAAAAACGCTTGAAAGAAGTCCAGCACCCAATGCATGCGAGCGCTGAGGCCGCACAGCAAGCACTCAAATCCCTTGTGCCGTCTTGGGAAGAGATCCAAGCGGCGGCAGAAGCGTTCGAGCGCATCTTATCGGACGCACGGCGGACGTATGAACGACCCGAGAGCAAATGGTTCGCATCCCCCAAAGCACTCTTTGAAGCCATCCGCGATAAGCAGCTGACGCTGGACGACGCCATCCGACAGATGAAAGCAATTGTTTTCAAAAAGGACATTGAGGCGGACTTTGCCTTTGTAAAAGAACTCGTGCGTACCATGAAGAACGGCTCGGGGGCGGAGAATACCGAGGTCTCTGCCGCGGCTTCAGCGACCGCATTTGGCGATCAGTTGCGCAAATCCTTGCGCGACGAACGCGACCCCATCTTGCGCCGCTATGAAACCAAGCTCCACAGTGCCAAGGGAACGCGGACGTATTTCCTGGAAGAAGCATTGGCAGGCAGGGCAGTCGCCGAAGAACAGAACAGGAGCGGCATGGAAAATCAGGATATGGATTTGGATAACGACATGGATGCTAACGACTTTGAAATCGCAGACGGTGCGGCCAGCGTCCTACAAGACGAAGACAAGAACGTTTTCGAGATCGACGCTGCAGGTCTCGACGCATCCATACGCGAGCATGTGCCGTATTTAGCGCATTGCTTTGCCGCGCTGCGGGACGCCTCTCAGCTGCCACTCGATCTTGCAAGTTTGGTGGATGTGTATAAGCAACACCTCAAGGGTACGTCGCGTTTGGCAACCGTCCGAGCGGCCTTTGGAGACTACCTGTCGGACACGGAAATCCTTCGCGTCCTCGCGGGCGGTGAAATCACGAATGAAGACATACGCGAACCACTCGAAGCGTTGCTGAAATCCGTCCGCGCCACCTATAAAAAGGAGGTCTTGCAAGGATTCTACCTTGGCATGACTTGGTGGATCCTTCAATTGCAACAACAATTCGCGGCCGGTCAACTCACCAGCTTAGATCCCCTGTCGCCTGGCTGCAAGCCCATGTGGGCACTTACAGGTCCTCCGATGTCTGATTTTTCGGCCAAACGTGGCGCCTTGGTCTTCATCATGTGCGCCGCACGCTTCTTATGGCCGGCAGCGGACGCCTTCGGTCGCATGCACCTCGCAGACGCCCTCAACCAATCGGACGACGCCATCGCAAAGATGGTGTCAAAGACCGCAAGCGAGGTCTTCCCAGAGCCAACTGCATACGTGCGCGATGCCTGGAAAACGCGCCTTCAAGAAGAAGAAAAGGCAAAGAAAGCGCCTCTCAACCCTTATATTGTACAATTGGCGAAGATGAAAGACCCCTCTTCCGAACATATCCGCGCCTACAACAAGGCGCTGCTGTATCTGCCCAGCATTTTGCTTTCAACGTTTAAGGATCCTGCCAAGCTCCTGTTGCCTCTGCGCAATACCTGCTGCGTCCAAGAGCTCACGACGACCTTCAAGGCATACAGCGATATCCGGGCGATCAACTCCGACATTGCGAAGAACCACCTTTGGTTGCGCCATGTGTATTTTGGCAAACACTTCCGCGCGCCTGTTGACGCACGCAGAGGCCTAGTGGTGGTTGGCGCACAAGCCGCGTCTGCGGCACCCACAGAGTCACCTGACACACCCGAGCTTGCGCGAGCGCAAACGCGATTCGGTGCACGCCGGAAGGCAGCCGCAGCCGAGTTAAACCAGTTCGAGGACGAAGCACCCCCAACGTCTATTCTAAAAGAGTACCAGGATGTGCTCGCGTCCGTCCGGATTCCACTTGCAAGATTGGGTGCAACGCGCAATGACCTCATGGCGCTCATTCGCAACATGATCACCAAGAAGGACGACGAGCACGTGCAGCGCCTACAGGCGAACTTCACAAACCTGGATGAACCCTTGGCGCTGGAACTGTTGCATGCGTTGGGGCGAAACCTGCAAAAACACACACAGAAAGCGCCCGAGAGGATCGTGAGCGACATCCGAGATGCACAGGCGACCCTAGGAAGCCTCCGTGCGGCGATCAAAGCGCGCCTGCTACGAAGAAAGACTGCCGTCGAAATGGAGAATCAAATCAATTTGCGTGACGTCCTCAGTGTCCTTATTTGCCACGCCATGCTGTTACCGACTACGCCCGTCTCAAACAAATTGACCTTTATCAAGGACGGCACCGATGCATTTACGATGTGGGCGGCAGAGCTGCGCACAATCATTGCGGACGGCGTTCGCGAGGTCGGAAGTTGCCTCGGCGACCGCACATTGCCATCGCAGGAAGACATATTCAATTACATCACTCAGATGCGCGAATCGCAAAAACAAGAAAAGATCGACAAATACGAAAAGATGACCGCGCGTGAAAAAGAGGACGCCAGGCTTCTCAAACGCATCGGCTTTAATCCTCTGGCCTTGTTGGAGACGCGCGTGGACAATGAAGATAGCGAAGATGACGAAGAAGACATATTTGATGAAATTTTAGCCGAGAATGCCATTGGAACTTTTTACAATGCAGAAGAAAAGTACGAAAACGGCGACATAGACACGTTGGACGATTGAGATCAATGGCGCCCAGATGTCTTCTTACCGCCCGCGACACCAGAGGGATTCTTTGCGGCACGTATGGCATCAACGATTTTCTGTTGCTCCGCAGGATCAGCATCATCTGAAGGGGCAGCGATGGTGTTGTATCGGTGACCCGTGCGGTAGGGATTTCCGAGCGGCGGCAACGGTGGCCATGGTGTTGCGGTTGTCGCCACGGTCTGCGGCTTGCAATTTGCACCAAAGCAATTTGAGAATAACCCACCTCCATTTTGCGATAGATACATCTTCTTTTTGTTGACGACGATGTAGCGTCCGCCTCTTTTGCCGACGTGAACCGCGTACAACCGGTTTCTGAAGGTGACTTTTTCGGCGGTTGGCATTTTGAGTGGCTTTACTTTTGTACGAGAAAATTCCCCACTATAACCGAATTGGGCTTGGCGCCCCGTAGCTAGCCCAACCTCAAAATTTGATGGCTCGCCGGTATTAAAAAGTATGGCGTACTAATTATAGATAGGGCACAATGATCATTCCCGTGCGCTGCTTCACGTGCGGAAAAGTAATTGCCGATAAATACGACTATTTCGTTAAAAAGAGCGAGGAGCTTGAGGCTGCCGCTGCTGCCTCCAAGAATCCCGAGCCCCCTAAATTCAAGCACTTCGATGCCGTCACAAAAGGCGGAATTCTGGATGACCTTGGCCTCACCCGTTATTGCTGCCGCCGCCACATGCTGGGACAGGTGGATATGATGGAGGTGATTTGAGCACGCACGCATTACAGCATTTAACATTTAATTTTCCGATCGGAAAGTCAAAACCAGTGGCAACGCCCGTGCCGCTGTTAGTTAGCAGCTGTATAAGAAGTCAGTCCTGTGGCGACTGTTTCTCATCGCTCCGGTCTTAGCACCCCGATTGAGGGCGTGGGTGCAGCCAAGTTCGACCGTCAGAAGAGTCTGAACCCTTGTTCGGACAGCCATACGCTGCCGTAAAATTGGTGAGCAATCTGTGTACTTGGTATTTCGGGTCGCCCCAAGTGGCGATAAGTTGCCTTCCTTACGCCCGAAGGGCGGTTGGAGGATAAGAAAGGCGCAGGGGGTCATCACGCTCCTCCGTTCACGTTCAAGACCCTGCGTATGACGATACGCACATTGCTTTATATCCGTTTTTCGGTAAATAAAATTGTTAAAAGTATTAAATATTTTTTGTAAGTAGTAGAACCTGTCCCAGGTATGGCAATGGCACCCCCTTCTGGCAAAGACAGCGATGCGCCCACCGTTTACACCATGCTCGAACCCGGGGTGGATCGCGAAGAAAATATCCAGGTGATGAAAGATTTCCTGCGCGAATTTCCGAGGAGCATTCCAGCCGACAAAAACCCTAAAAGCACCATCATGGATTTATCGGTGCGCGAAGTCCTGCGGCGCACAGTCGGTACCGCCATCGATATCATCGAAGACATTTCGCGTGTCCTCAGCGAGCGCCGCCAGATGAGCAATGCAGAGCTCCGAAAGTCCCTCTTCGGTGTCTTCACTCAGCCCGAGCGCCGCATGTATGTCGGACTGTGGCTCGTGTTTTTGTCATTTGTGCTGTATTTCATTGACAGCGCTGCCTAGTCCAAAACAAAACCAAAAAATGATATAAGTCTCGCGACTGTATAAACAGTATGGAAGCGCCCACGTTCATTGAGGTGTTCGCAGGGTGCGGCGGGCTCTCGACGGGTCTTGAAAAGGCAGGGTGGAAGCCGCTCCTGTTGGTCGATAACGTCAAAGACTGCGTCGCGACGCTGCGCGAAAATCATACAGGCGCCAATCCGGACGCGAAAATCGTATGCGAAGACGTGCGTAACCTGCATGTGCACGAGTATAAAGGCCGCGTCGACCTGCTTGCGGGGGGTGTGCCCTGCCAGGCCTTTAGTCAGGCAGGGCTGCGCAAAGGATTGGAAGACAGCCGCGGCAATCTATTCTTTGACTTTATACGCCTCGTCGACGAATGCGAGCCACGCATGTTTCTGATTGAAAACGTGGTTGGCCTCACGACGCACAAGAATGGCGAAACGCTGCGCGACATCCTCGAGCTCTTGGGTACCACCAAAACAAACAACATCCAGTATCGCACGTCCTACAAGATCCTGAATGCGCACGATTATGGAGTCGCCCAAAAACGCAAGCGCGTCATCATCGTCGGCGTCCGCACTGCCCCCGGCGACCTCGAGGCCGCTCCCGCGGCCGACACCGCCTTTGAATTCCCGACGCCCCTCGAGTACAAACCGGTGCTGCGCGACGCTCTCCGCAATTGCCCGCCATCAACCGGCATGAGCTATCCGGAAAAGAAAGCAGAGGTCATGCGCCTCGTTCCTGCGGGCGGGTGTTGGATCAATTTGCCAGAGGAAGTGCAAAAACAATACATGGGCAAGTCCATCCACAGCGGCGGAGGAAAACGCGGCATTGCGCGCCGACTTGCATGGGACGAACCGAGTCTAACGCTCACGACCAGTCCTTGTCAGAAACAAACAGAGCGCTGTCACCCCGAGGAAACACGGCCGCTCACCGTGCGCGAATATGCGCGCATCCAAAGCTTCCCGGATGAATATGTCTTCAAAGGCTCGATGGGAAGCCAGTATCGACAAATAGGTAACGCGGTGCCTGTTGAGCTGGGGTATCATGTAGGAAAAGCTCTCAAGCGTTACGTGCTCGGAGTCTGAAGCTGCGCCGCAAATTCGTTGCGGACTTCTTCCATGACATATTCCATGACATCTGCACCATACACGACCTGGAACAGATCGCGCCCGTAAAGCCATTCGATCCCACCCTTTGTTTTGCGCTGCGTGCCGCCCCCATAGGCACCTGGCTTCCCATTGATGATCCCCACGTAGGCCGCATACCCTTTTTCTTTTTGCCGCAGCAGCTTTTTGATGGTGCTTTCCTCAGACGAGCTGTTCATGGTATTGTACTTGTTCTTGACTTCGATGTAAATCTTCTTTTCCTCATGCATGATATCGCACCCACTCACGTCCCCGATCGCAAGATCCCGCCACCCCGGGGCGTTCCCAAGGATCCTTTGCCACAGATTGCCCAGGTTTTGACTGATGCTTTTCTTTACACGATCGCACTCGCGAATGTCGTTCATGGATACCTGGATATTCCGCTTGGCGAGCACCGAGTTGAACATGCATACCATGGTTGGGTCATCGTCGTCGTGGGTCTTATAGGTGCCATGAAGGACTTTGTTGGTCAGCCACTTGACCTGATGACATACTGTGGTGCGAATGTGCTTCGCAGCCACGTGATCAATGATACCGGCTTCCACTGCTTTCTGCATGATTGAAGACAACATATGTTTTGGCGGCAAACTGACTCAAATTTTTGGGTTGAATATTTTCGCCAAGGAGAGCAGGGGAGCGTAGCTGCAGCCACGCCAATGGTACAAGATGACCTATGGGCATTCGTCGCCATGGGGTGCGTTGCGTTCTATTTCATGCGCGCGGCGCAAACCGAAGTTCTGGTCGGGCTGGTCGTTGTTACCCTGTGGGCATGGTTTGCATGGGGATACCTAGACCAAAAAGCAAAGGCTGCCGAGACCTCTGCGCTGGCGCAATTCAGCTTCAAGCGCGCCATCCAGGAACGTGCCGCTAAGAACGGCGGTGCCAACGCCGTCATGAGCGACGTCTTTGAAGTCGGCCGCATTCCGCGTCAAGGTCTCAAGTATGTTGTTGGTAATCGCGAACTGGTGGAAATTATCAACGATCTCGATTTTGTGAACATCTTCGACAAAGCGCGCTATCAAGACATGATCATCCACATGGACAAATTGCAAAAGGTCTATGCCTACGTGCTTGCGCAACGCACGCCTGTCCGAATGGGTGTCCCGGTCTTCGTGGATCTGCGCGACGCTGTTCTCGAGATCCTTTATAGCATGTACCTGGTCGTTCCGACCAAACTTCGCCACACCTATGGAATCCAGCCGTACGACACACTCCGCAACAATGTCCGGCGGTTCCATGCACTGTCCGACCGTATGCTGACCATTCTGCGGAACTTTAGTCGCGACGGGCTGAAAGCACCGCATTTCCCACACGCATCCAACGTCGCAAACTTCGATCCATCTGCACGATCGGGAGCATTGCCGTGATAGCAAAAAAGAATGTTCTTTTTCTGTAGAATGCCTAACAATACTCCGCGCTCCTCGACAGCAAAGAAGCAGAGCATCAAGGAAGCCGACATGCAAGCCTTCACAGAATGGAAAGCGCCAAAGACACCCCCCAAGCTCACGGCGGAAGAGAAAGTTCTCATGGCAAACATCCGCAAAATGCTGGCGAAATTACAAGTAACGCCCAAAGCGACCAGCAGCCCGCGTAGCAGTAAGCGGGGCCAGCGCGGTGGCAACATGCAAGACGTCATGAACGTGGGCAATTTGCTGCAGGTGCGCGACCCGATGACTATGGGCGCCGAACAATCGACTGGAATGAAGGCGGCGCTGACCACGCCGTTTGGTGCAGGCGCGGCCACCAATGAGCCCATCAGTGGCGAGAATACACTGCTGCCGGATCTGTATGCCACTGCTGGCGGAGCGAAGAAGCGCGCCCCCAAGAAAGCAAGCAAATCAGTTAAGGCGAAGTAGAGCATATAAGTAAAGAGCGTCGTCACCGTCGCGACCATGTACTGGTCTCAGGAAGATATTGAAGACCTTGAAATCATGCATGCGAATGGCTTTCGCATCGAAAAAATGACGCGTGCGCTCGGCCGCAGCAAACATGCCGTTCGACACGCAATCCGTAACCTTTTGGTGCGCAAATTTGCATCATGTGGTACCCTTCAACAACTTGCCGACGAGCTTGGTACGAGCAAAGACGTCGTCCGGAATATGCTGGCGCCCAGCAAATATGATCTATGGAGCCGCCCAGACGCGCCATCGGAAGAACCGGTCACCGACGCTGACGCTGACGCGGACGCATACGCTGACGACGAACGCACGAGCCCCACTGCAAGTGACTCCGGCAGCGAGACGGATAGCAACACGCAGATGGCACACATCCCGGAATACTCCGACGATGACTCCCAAAACACGTATGTGGAGCGCCAACGCCTCGCAGAACTCATCGTGGAGCGTCACGCGTTCGGCTTTGCCATGACACTCTTTTTCACGCTGCTTGGGATTGCTACCATGTTTTGTTATACGTCGTAGCCATGAATATTACTGAAAGAAATACTGCCCAAGCTCACCGGGGCGATGGCCTCAACCATCAAGTTGGTCACATAGGGCACATAGGTGCTTGACCATTTTACGCGCACATCCACGGCATTGGAGCTGGCACGAACAATGTCATGAGTCAAGCCCGTGAATGCAGCGGTGTAGGAGCCTGCGGTCTCCGTATTGACCACCAACTTGGGCTTTTCGAGCGCGATATCATTTTTGCAATGCACAATGCTTTCGAACCGGCGATACGCATTCTCGTCGTCGTTTCCTGCAATACTGCATTTACCACTTACATGAATCTTACTGGTTTCGCTCATGGTTTCGTTCTCCCACGTCATACGGACACCGACATACCGCGCGTTCAACTCGGTCACGAGGAAATCGCCAAACACATGGCGTGTAATGCGCGATGTTCCATAGACGGCGCCACTGGATCCCGGCTCAAAGAGTGCGCCATTTTGATACAAATTCCCTGTGAAATAGATGTCGCCGCGGACATCCAGCTCTGCTGCAGGCGCGGTCGTTCCAATTCCAACCACCGTGTCTAAGATGTGAATCGAATTCGAGGCACCGATCCCGGATCCTGTCGTCCATTGCGATGCGTTGATGTTTGAGAGCTGGCTGCCGTCGCCCACAAAGTAGTCCGCGCGCACCGTCCCGACTACATCGAGTTCCGCCGCGGGCGTAGTCGTGCCGATACCAATGCTTTTATCCGAGATGTAGACCGCTGGTACCTCCGTTGAGGTCGTCCATTGCGATGCGTTGATGTTTAAGAGCTGGCTTCCGTCGCCCACGAAATAGTCTGCGCGAACTGTGCCGACCACGTCCAGCTCGGCGGCAGGCGCCGTCGTTCCAATCCCAACGTTGCTGTTGATCACATAGATTGTGGCTGCATCAACTGCATTCGCCCACTGCGAAGAGCGGATGTTGGAGAGCAGACTTCCATCCCCCACAAAATAGTCGGCGCGAACCGTGCCAACCACATCCAAGTCTGCCCTAGGCGCGGCGGTTCCAATGCCAATGTCTTTGTTTAAAATGTAAACAGACGCGGCATCGCCTGCCGTCGTCCACTGTGAAAACTGGACATTCGACAGCAAACTACCATCGCCCACAAAGATGTTCGCACGTACTGTGCCAGCCACATCGAGCGCGTATTCCGGGTTCGAACGACCAACACCCACCCAACCGTTTTGCGCGATGTACAACGCCGGAAGGTTGCAATCTGGGCCATACAAGAATTCGGCAATCGGCTGCGCACCTGTCTGCACCACCTGCAAAGTAGTTGCCGACCCCGTATTCACCAGAACAAGCTCATCTGCGGAGCGAACCTCTGTGTTCACGGTCGCAAACGTTCCTAAAATATTTAAATTTGAAGCGGTGATGGTGCCACTGGAGGTGACATCCCCCGACACGTACAGCGCCGTACCCGGCAGCACCTCAGCCGTATTCACTGCGACCGCTCCCGCCAGGACAGAGGCGCCGTGCACATGCAGCGTCGAGCGCGGCGCCGCTGTGGCGATGCCCACACGGTTGGTGGCAATCATAGCACCATCGCGCCCTTGGAATGTAGCGATCGCTTCGCTCAGATTGTTCTGGACGACAAACGTCGCCCCCAAGTCTTCCGACTGGAACTTCAATGTGCCCGACTCGTGGAACGCCCATGGTATCGTGTTTTGCGTGTTAAACCTAAGGAGAGCGCGCTCCGGATCCGCCACCGGAGCGCGGATGTCAAGCCCAGCGCGTGGCGCTGAGGTGCCTATACCGATGTTGCCTGCCGTATAATACACATTGCTGGTTGCGTAATCGAACGACCATTGCGACGGATTGACGTCGATGTTTTGCACAAGAATGCCCGGGCGATGTTGGGCGTCTTCCGTGAGCAAGTCCGGCCACAACATTAAGTCCACGACGTCGCCTTGTAGGATGGGTTGGGTAAAGCTGACCGTCACATAGGTGCGCGTCTCATTATAGTTGGGGACGGCCGTTATACTGTAGTCATAGATGGACGCTGACAAGTAGGCTAATTTAATACCATTGACGCAAATGACGGCCTTAGCGGGGTTGAATGTGAAAATTCCATCGACCACAAACTCGCGCGTTAATAGTGTTGCTGTGGTGACCTGGAGCGTCTCAATCACTGGCTGGGGCTGGAGAGTGGCGCGAACTTGAAGCGAGTCATTGTTATAGAAGAGGTCGCTGAGGTAATTGAGATTGGTGGCAGTAAGTGTGTTAAATACGCGCAGATTACTGGTAGACACCTGATCATGAACGGTGATGGATTCATGCACAGTGAGCGTGTCCATGAGCTCGACGGATCCCAAGTGTTTCTGATCCAGTCTCAAAAAGCCCGCGGGATAGCTGAAGTGGTAGCGGCTCGGCAGCCCACCCCCTCCATCGCCGATCTTCTCTGACGAAACCGCATTCAAGCGATTGGATTCTGTATACGACTCAGCCAGCGAGGAGTGGCCAACGAGTTGACGCGATTTGTTTGCAGTCAGCAAGTATTTATACAAGAGAATAATCAGGTTGTCTGGCAGGATGGGGCTATACACATAGAAGCCACCCATGCGCACGGTGGCGGGTGTTGCGACGGTGCCGGCGCCCCCCGCTGCATGGGCAGCACCGATGAGCGCCGCGGTTCGTGACAGCGTTGTTGACAAGCTCGGCGAGCTCGGCAGCGTCGCGGTGGCGATGACGTGCGAGCCCGTGGCCGTCGTTAGGGCCAGTTTCAGTTGATTCGACTCTTTCAGGAGTGACAGCACAATCCATTCGTTTCGAGGAATCAGTGATGTGATCGCAGCCGACGAGGTCATTACGGCAAAGCGCACAGCGGCGGCGCTGTACAACGTCGCCGTTGCTGTGCCATCTGCAGCGAGTGTGAGCCGCACCGAATCCACGTTGTAGGAATTTCCGAGATCAAAGAGGGTCATCGACTGCCCTTCCTGCACCGACTGGGCCGGCAGATACACGTGTGCCGCAATCATCCAAGAACTGGCCAGTGTGAATGTAGGGAGCTGGCCGTATTGGTTGCTCGTGGCATCAAACTGGACGTAAGCCGCATTGCTTGAAAGGAACAGCTTTTGAGTGTCTGTAAGAATGCCTCCATCCCAATGCCGAACGGCAACACTCACGTCCGTCGCCACAGCCGCTGCTGCGAGGGTCTGAATCGACGGATATTGCAAGAAGCTGGCGGCTTCGAGGCGCACCTGCAAATTCGAAGATGGCAACTCGAGCGACGGACTCGCAACGGTCTCGATGGAGTGATCCGTGAAGTTTCCAGAAGAATGAATGATCTTACGGAGGTGATCGTGGTGTGAAACACTCACGGTCGCCTCAAACTTGTCATAAAGTTGTAGTTTAGAAATTGCCAAGTAGTTGGTGCCAACTGTGCGCAGAAATTCGAATCGGAAGATGGGGTATTGTGACTGCATGGATGCGTTGGGCACTGTGAATACTCGTGTCTGTCCAGGCTGTGTCCAAGCGCTGATGGCAAGCGTCTCGGTATGTAAAAGAGTCCCTGAATCGCTCGACGTCGCGAGCCCATAGATGCGCCACTTGATGGGTGACTGCGCCAAATAACCGCTTGCTGTGCGCAGGGTGATGGCGTACGAATGAAGCCTTATGGGCGCACCGAGCGCAACCGTGAGCGAAGGAGCGGGTGAGGCGTCGGCCGTGTTCGTGAGCACCGCTTGGGTGATCCATTGTGTGCCCGGGTTGTCGTCGAAAGCGAGATAGGGGGCATATTCGGGCGATCCCCCATAATTTTGGATCGAGGTTGCGCTTACCGCCGTTGACGTCGCTGTTTGCCGGTACGTACCATAGGTGCCCGCATGAATGTTCGCAACCAGCGCCTCTGCGGCTGTATCGAGCGTCCAATTGGATCCTGTGCCGTAAACAGGAATCGGGTATACAAGATTCGATTCGCTCAAGTACGAGAAACTCTGAGTGCTTTGAGGGAAGGTTTGAAGATGGTTGCCAAGAACATGAAGGGTATCCCCGCTTTCCGCTTTGACTTCGAGCCCCTCCATGTTGATGGTGGCGCCGGACAGGTAGAGATCTTTAAAGCGAGCATTGGATGATCCCAAATTATAAACATTGCACAAGCTCGGCAAGATGTCCCCTCCGACCTGCAGCCCGTCGGAGAACTTGCCGCCACCGATCACGTGCAGACGCGCATTTGGCGCTGTCGTGCCAATACCGACGTTGCCGGTCGGCAGGATACTGACCTTCGCCGAGGGCGTGTAAGCCATATTCGAGCCGGGCGTCCATAGGTGCACTTGGTTGCTATACACTTCGATCAATTTGGTGTTCGAGGAAAATGCCGGTACCCGTCCGTCACCCGATTGCACATGGAGGGCGCGGCCGTCGGTGAAGCCAATGTTCTCTGCCAGCATCGACGTCGAGTACGTCGAGCCGATCACATGCAGCGCGTTCGGAATTACTGGGTCGTCGGTGCCGATGCCGACATTGGCAACCAATCGTGGTACCTTGAGCGTGCCGTCAATCTGAGCATTATTATAAACGTGCAACGACGCCTGCGGCGCAGTTGTGCCAATCCCCAGATAGGCGCCGCCTGTGAGCTTCACGTCTTGCCCATGCACCTGCAGGCCACACCCTGGCAGCGCCGTACCAATGCCGAGGCGCGCGGCGTCATCAATCACAATCGTGGTGCCCGCCGGATTTGCCGCCGAGGGCGTCACGACCATCATTGGGGTGGCTGCGTCGCCCGCCCCAGTTTTCTGCAGGCGCAGCGTGGGCGTATTGGACGATGCAAGGTGCAGGCGCGCCGCTGGGGCGTCCGTTCCAAGGCCAATTCTGTTGGCGGTTGGGCTAGGATCGCTGACATAGCCGTAGGTTGCCATGCTGGCAGACGCCGTCGCATTCCACACATTCGAGTAGTTGCCCGTATCGATGGTTGCATCCGTGATATATGTAAAAGTATCATTGGCGGCGGCATGCGTGCTGAGGGTTTCAAAATTCAGTTCATACGCAATGGCCGTCGCTGGTGCGCCAGCGGCAACATCATTCAGAACGATGTAACCTACATATTGCGGATCGGATGCTGCTCGCGCCGTCGCGCGCTGATAGAACTGAACCGAGAACGCCGCACTTGCGTCTACGCCCGCTGCCGTAGTGAGGCGACCGTTCCTGAGGACGCGCTGGTCGGTGATGCCAGATGTCGTGTGACCACCAAAGAGGATGTCGTATCCAGCGGAGCCCCCCTCTGCAGTTACGGTGCCCTGTAGGCGAATGCGAAAGAGCGGGTTCTGCACAGTCGGTGCCCCGGTGGGTGTATAGGAGAAGAACTGAATAATTCTTTTGGTACCGGCGGTGTTATTCAGACGGAAGCCCAAGTGATTGTTCGCGAGGCGCAACGAGTCGTGGATGTGTAGCGGGGCAAGCGGTGCGTTCGTTCCAATGCCAACCGTCGACTGGGTGAACGTCGCGACCCCCCTCACATCCAAGTTCACATTGGAATGAAGGGTGTACGTACCAATCCCCAACCGCGACTGGACGAAGACATCGCCGTTCGAGCTAAACTCGAGCGAGTTTGCAATGCGCCGAAACATGACACGTGTCGGGGCGGAACTCTAATGAATCTGCGTAAAAAAAACTAGGTAAGTAATAGGCGCGAAGAATGGCCTTACCCACATCTGGAGACGCTGCGCATGACCCCGCGGAGCTACATGATTCGCCCGCATTGTCGTTTCGAGGGTGGATAAAGACAAAGGATGAAATGCAAAGAGAGAATTTACCAGTCAGCCATCTGGAATTTGCAAAGTATGAGGATTACTATCGTCGTCTGAATAGTCTTCTTGAAAACCTACTTTCAGATGAAAGAAATGCTAAGTATCTCATTCGGCACATGGCACCTTATATCTCGTCGCATGAACTCCGAAAGGTAGATGTTCATGGTCACAGCATGGACAACCAATGGAAAAAACGCTGGAATGACTTTGTGAGCGCAGTCAACAGGCTCCATCGCGTTGAGCGCGACATGATCATCAACGCCTTCCACAGCGGACACGCGAAGAATCTGAGTGAGCTCCTTTTGAGATATAGAGACCGATACACTCGGCTCGATGTGTTGGATAGAAATTATCGATGTACCGACCTATTGTATAACGATGAAAGGAATGCAAAGAGCAAAATCAAAGAAGATCCAGTCTACGCCAAGGCGCTTTTAACGTACTTGACGGATCTTGAGCTCACTGGCAAACAACAGAACGACTTGTACTATGGCCTTGCCCATGATTTACAGTGTCACGAAGAGCTGAATGCGATCCGAGGAAGCGTGATGAGACACCGTTCTGCTAGCAAACAAAGGACAGCAACTGTGCCAAGTGCCACCACCTCCACACAGCCTCCGCCGAAACGCCTGGATAGAGACGCTCGTCACGACTGTCACCGTCGGCGAGTGTGCGCGTCTGTGCTCGCTTATAATAACATTCCTGAAAACGATGAAATAGGACACCATCAAGCTGCCTTGGACATGTTGCCGACTCCAGAAACGAATCCGGCTGGAGTTCGGAAGAAGCAAACACCGAATTGGTACGGTGATGAAATTCCTGAGGCCAAGTACTTGGTGTTTAAGGATAATGCGATGCTCAAAGCTGCACAAGATGCCCTCAAGAGCCGCGGTCTAGGCGCTCGAGAACGCAGAGACCACAAACACCGAACGCGCGATGTACCGTATGCGCCAAGGCGTCGGTGATGCGGTCGCATCCGTTTGTAAAGTTTTCTTATCATTTTTCGAAAAATTGACGACTAATGTCATCAACATTTTCACAAACAACCCAAGTCCACAACCACCAGACAATCTCCGCTTCACCTCGCTCATCCTCGAATCGGGAAGCCCTCAAATTCCCTCGCTCGAAATGGCGCAGTGCCAGACGCTGATTCCCATGGACGATGTGGTTCTGGGCGCGCGTGTGCGGAGCATGTACAACAGCATGATTCGTGGTCACTACACGCCGGTGATTCGGGCGATGAATGCGACGCTGAGCAACCTGAACGAGGACGAGCTCGTGTACATGGACCGCGATCTGCATCGCTTTGCGCATGACAAGATCGCTCGGGCGCTTGTGAAGATGGCGGTTCGTGATTACCAGGGCGCGCACGCGTATCTGCGCGAGCTGCACTACACGATCATGGTTTGATACGCACCCTACACCCTACCACGCCAACTCCAAACCCACGAAAAACATAAAAACAAAGACGGGAACACAAAGGCCGGTGCTTTTGTGACTTTGCGTTGCTTTGCAGATTTGCCGCCTAAAAACAAAACAAATACATGCTATAATGGAGCCGACGTCATGCACAATATGCCTCGAGGCGCTCGGAGACATTGAAGTGGATCGTGGGATTACGATTTTGCGGTGCTCGCATGCGTTCCACGCAGCTTGCATGATGGAATATGCTGTCGCTTGTGGAGCGCGTGGCTCTTCATTGTCCTGCCCTGTCTGCCGAAGTGAAGTGGTGAGTGCCCCTCAACCCATGGATGTGATCCCAGCGTCTGTTGAAGTCATTCCTGTTACGGTGAGCGCGTTTGCAGCGCCACCCCGGCGCCGACTATCCAACGAAAAGCTCAGGTGGCTTGCTATGGGTTTGGGAACGTTTGGCACTTTGTGTGGTTGTGTCGTTGTGTATTGGCTTACCACGGATATGACATCTGGAAATTGATCCGAGTGCGAGCGTCCGCGATATCGCACGATTGGGAGTCGCGAAAGATTTTTTCAAGTGGACACGCGTCAGAGTCGTCGTGCGAGTCTTCGCGAGGGCTTTCGGCATCGCTGCCGCTGTCATCGGTGTCGGAACTTGTGCTGATATCGGTACTGTAATGATAAAGATCCATGTCCATTGGCGAAGCTAGTGCACCAGCATTTACGTCAACGTCCATGGGGGAACCAAGGAGAGTGGTCGAGAGGCTCGACATGATTTGGGTTCAGTGCGTGTGAGGTTTGGTTGGAGGATGTCTGTCAAATTTTTGTGAAAGTTATTGCGGTAGCTCAGGTCGCAGTATCGGCATCTTTGCGGTCATCATGATTGATTCTTTCGGCGGCAATCATATCTGGATGTTGTTGTTGGACATGTCTCTCAAGGTTGTAATTACGATCGTTGGAGTATGTGCAAAACGCACACCTCTTGGACATGTGAAAACCTTTCCGTGTTTGCTTATACATAACCCAACAGTTACTCACGTTTGCGTTTATATAGTTGCATATCGTTCAATGGTATCAAACCACAATCAGTGTGAGAAGGAAAACATGCTATTCGTCTTATCAATTGAGAGTTCAGACCCCCCTTTTTCGGGGTTTGGCAACTTTCCAAAGGTTGGGGGTGCCTATATCAAACACGTAGTAGGTAAAATACCTTCGACTACTTTCATAAAAATTACAAAGAAGTATCTATTCCATCCAGGTTTGGAAGTGAGCCTCACTTACAATTCGGCATCTGCTACATAACTGCTTAACACTGTATGACCTGCATCTGTGCACGATTTCAAGAGAATTTGTACGGCATCAGCGGTACTAGCATTTGAATACAAAACACCTTCGGATGCAGTATATGATTCTACAGGTTTTAACCTCATGGTCACCGGTCTCGGTCCAAAGACGCCTTTATATCCACCTGTTCTATTCATCATCAAGTATAACGTGGCTTGTTGCCAGTAATACCTCTGGCATAACTGTAATTCCGTGACATACGGTCTTACCTCAAACGGTGTCATCATGTTACCTAACTCTAACTGCACTCCTGTAATGTCAAAGTAATCGTTGGCTCCTGCAGTGCCAGTGGGAGTGTAATCAAACCCCACGAACAACTGAGTGATATCTACACAGGTTCCAGAAACGTTAACACGAACCCACGACGACGATGAATTACATGAAATATAACAAACTGTAGCTAATCCTGAGACTACATTTCGTAAAGCTTCATTGGCTCCTGTTCCCGAAAAAACACCTCCACCCAATGATGTTCCACTAAAATTAGCTCCTGTACGGTAATAAAATGAAAGCGTGATAGTTTTACCAGCAAATCGACGGCTATCCTGAGACTCTATGTTGTTGTTTAACGATATAAAGCCTGTAGATGTGTTACCACTCACTCTTTGAATGCGCGCAAATGTTTGAATTCCCGAATCTTGAAATGGAAGATCGGATGTTCCCATGCCTGTCCCTTGCCCCATAGACGCTCCTGCAGCAAATCCTGAACGATACAAATTCCATCGATCCACCACCCAGCTACCCGGACTCACCGTCGCAACAGCTGTCATACTTGTCAAGATTGTGCTAGTTCCTCGTTGATTGATGCGCATGTCTCCATTTATAAGAACATTACGGAACATCCCGATATTTCCCGCGCTTACATAACCAGAAACCCAGGTATTACCTTGAATCTGCAAAGCAACCTTTGGTATGGTCGTCCCGATGCCTAAATTTCCGCTCACAATCGCATTCCCGCCTTGGACATCCAACATTTGCCTCGGCGCCGTCGTCCCCACCCCCACATTCCCACTATTAAAATAAAACCCTCCACTAAAACCGTATGAGTCGATACCGTATGCATTCAGTTTCACAGCTCTTCTCATGTTCGTTGATGTCCATACGATATTCTGGTCATTCCCTGGTGGATTGGTATTACTATTCAAGAACACAATTACCGAGTTCTGAACAACCGACGGATCTAAAATGGCATCGGACGATGAGAGACTGTTTTTCCCTAGATAAGTACGGTAGGTGCTTTGGATGAGTGCGTTGCCTGACACAGACAGCGCAGCCGTCGGCACAGCAGTCCCAATCCCGACATTACCTCCATCCGCCACCTTCAACGCCAATACCCCGCCATCATCATAAAACTCCGCAATTGCTTCAGCCCCTGTCTGCGTCACTTTCAACCCTGGACCCGTCCCCGCATTTGTTATGACCATTTGCTCGGTATTCGAGGTTACCGTATTAAGCGTCACAAAATCTCCAATGACACTCACGTTGCTTGCTATGATGGTGCCCGTACTCAGAATATTACCGACTACGTGCAGTGGAGCCGTCGGCACCGTCGTCCCCACCCCCACATTCCCAATCACAATTGCATTTCCTGCCTGGACATCAAGTTTTTGCCTGGGCACCGTCGTCCCCACCCCCACATTCCCCTGTGCATCCACTACCACCACCCGATTATTTGTTTTCTTGAGCTGCAAGATATCCGCAGTTCCGCGCTGATTGACGATGAACGCTGGCGCATTGCTGCTCTGACCCACTTCGAAGCGTGCCTGAGGCGCGTTCCCGTCACCGCTGAAGATCACATTGCCACCCTGGTCTTGCACAAAGTCCGCATACTTGTACACGACAGGTACGGGCATATTGTTGGCAATCAGAGGTGTCTGATACGCGATCGTTCCTTGTAACTGCACCACAGAGCCCACGGCGATCCCCGTGAGCGGCAAGTCGTATGCGACGTTGACATAGCGCAGCCCCACGCGCATGTTGCTTGTGCTTTCGGCATACGTGCGGGCGTAAGCCTTGTAGGTTGTGCTGGTGACGTTCGAAGACACATTCAACCACATATCACCTACAATCGTAGGGTTTGCATAGGCCGCCGTTTTCACAGGATACTCCAAGAGCAACGCATAGTCTTGCCCACTCGCACTCGAATTCGCTGTAATCGTGCCCTGCAGGTAAACAGTGTACAAGATCTCATCTCCCACGTACCGATAGCTCGCACTTGCGCTGGTGCTTGAAAACGCGCATCCAGCGGGCAGGATGAAACTGGGCGTTGCTGCTGCCTTCCATTCCAGCGTCGATCCAGGCACCCAGATCGCTTCGTTGCGGTCATTATAAATCGCGCCTGAGATGCGCATATCGCCGGCAACGTCCAACCCTTTCGCAGGCGTCAGCGTGCCGACACCAATGTTTCCGCCACGATCCACCACGAACGGTATACTGGTGTTGCTGCGGAACTGAATCATGTGCCCACTTCCATCTTGCTGAAGAACCAACGCAGGCTCGCTGCTGTTCTCATAAATATGGAAGCGCCCCGCTGGGAACGCCTCGGTGTTGGTGACCATGATGCGCCCTGCCATATCTTGGCGCAGGATTGCGGGCTTGTAGGTGCCGACGGCAAACAGTCCAAGCATATTCGCCTGATACGCGATCTCGCCGCGCACAGTTATTTCACTGCCCGCCGCAAATTCGCCCAAGCTCCGGTCGTAGATCATGTTCAAATAGCGCACGATGACGTTACTGG
>Ga0255177_1000150_pt1 | contig 35586 bp, 39 predicted proteins | sample Atl_Atlam_RepB_8_2_FD_183641 | JGI IMG/M metagenome (GOLD analysis project Ga0255177, IMG submission 183641) | Freshwater microbial communities from Altamaha River, Georgia, United States - Atl_Atlam_RepB_8d | ecosystem: Environmental > Aquatic > Freshwater > River | place: USA: Georgia...
TGCAAAAGTGGTTCCTTGGACGTGGAGCGTGGCCTGGGGGGTGGTTGTGCCGATACCGATATTGCCTGACACAATGGCGCTGCCGCCTTGGACGTCCAGGAGCTGCCTTGGAGCGGCTGTGCCCACTCCGACGCTACCGTCGGTAAATACATTCCCAACGACGTGCAGTTTCTGAACCGCTGTGCGTGTGCCAATGCCCAAATTGCTATCGAAAAAGTCAACCTTGGGAATTGTTACTGCGCCGTCTACTAAATTAAATGTTCCTACCACGTTGGACTCAATATGAAGGATAGGTGAATATTGTGCAGCCGATCCAGCATGGAACTCTGCCAAATTGCACGCGGAATACACATTGCCAGATAGGATGATATCGCCGTCAATCACCACCTTGCCACCTGCGTAGCGAATGCCAGATCCACCCTCCATGTTGAGCCATTGCGATTGGTAAATACTGTTGTTCTGGTAATAAAAACCGGACGCATACAGCGAGCTCGACTCCATGTTTGGCCAAACGATAATGTTGATGGTGTCTGTCAAGAGCGGCGGTGTTGTCAGGCTGACCGTAAATTCGGTGATGTTGGTGTAGGTGTTGTGCGAATACAGTACTGTGTAACCATCTGATTGCTTGAGACCATTCTTAAAGATTTCGACATTACTCGTGTATGCAGTGTATTTGCCTTCGGTGCTGAGGACGAACGTTGACTGAGTCGTGTTGGTGTAAATGCCTTGAATCGGAGGCGACTGAAGACTGAAGCGATCTGTATAACTCGTGTCTTGGCCGAGGCCACGGATGGGCATGAGATAGGCATTCTGGGTCAGCGATGGTAAGGTACTCCCCACTTCCAGCTCGTGTCCCTTGCCGCTTAGCACAACGGAATAAGTTGACGGGAACATATTCTCTACCAGTAACGTGAAAGGTTGGGTGACGACTTCGGTAGAGTCATTGTAGATCTGCAAGGGAACAAAGGTTGAAGGACGCGATTGAGCGGTGAGATTACCTGGCGCGCCTTCGTAAAGTTCGATGCGTGCCCAACTATAGTTCGGGAAGGGATGCAAGCTGGACACGTTCTTGAAGGGAAGATTGCCAGACACAAAATAGCGGCCAGAGTTAATTTGAAATGTATAAAGCACGCGGTTTGCTATGGTCGCATCATTTGTCACAATGCGCTTTGTTATGTTATTGGGTTGGTTGGGCGCATAGAGAGAGAGAATGCGGAATAGGCCATCGACGCGATCTACATGGCTGAATTCGCGTCCGTAGATATCACCGGTGACGAGCAAGTCGCCGATGACATGGAGCTTTTTCGAAGGCGAAGAAGTTCCAATACCAACATTCTGCATAAAATAAATGTCGGTACCGGGTGCATCTTCGACGACATCCGTCCATTGTGTCGTCTTGAAAATGGAATCCCCCTGGTACAGCTCACCGTAGAACTGTAGGTTTCGTACATTCGACAAGTCTTTATAGCTGCAATTAATGGCCGAGACTGAAGGGTCGCTCGTCGTGATTTGTTTAAATCCACTGATCCCCTCGACCTGAAAATCATAAAGTGGTGTTCCCGTACCGATGCCCACATTGCATGTAAGTGAATTCGGATCACCCGTCATAATGTAAATGCCGCCGTCTTGCGATATGCTCCACGGGCTCGACCGCATGATCACACCATTGCGCACGAATTCACCTCCTGTGATCTCTACGTTGGAAATAGATGACAGGGTTTTATTCGAGAAATTGACTCGGTCATCGACATTGTATGTATCGATGGAGGATGTAGTGATCTTACCATGAACATGGAGAGTGGAAAGAGGGGTCTTTGTTCCAATACCTACTTGGGTCGCGGCGATATTCGAGGCCTTGTTAAGGTAGAACTTAAGGTTCGATGTGCCCATAAAATAACCGTTTCGGGGGATGTCGCTATCGTAGAACCGAATGAAGCAATCATTGTTGGAGTTGCCGATGGACGCTGTCTCTGGCCGCTGAAAGGAATATACGTCGAGCAGCTGAGCGCCGAGGATCTCTGCGCCGAGGCTGACACTTTCCGTGTAGCCGCCCGAATTCACAAAACTCGCCATGTTGCGGGCTTACTCTATTTGTTATTGCATATATTTTGTAGGTGGTCTCGCTCGTGCCGATTTAAGGACAATCAAGTACGAGTTTGTAAAACATGTCTGAAGTTCCGAATGCTGGTGCAAGTGCAATTGCTGGCGCAAGTGCCGATCCTGCTGCGGGCGCTGGTGCTGGTGGTGGTGGTGCGCCTAAGAAGAAGACGGTGGTGATCGCATTGCCCGGGCGCGAATACTCTGGCAACTTTTTGGTAGCATGGACGCGCGCCATCACGGGGCTTTACCAGCAGAACTATCAGGTCATTGTTCTGAATCGCTTCTCGAGCTTTGTGAGCTTCAGCCGCATGCAAACGCTGGGGCTGAGTGTTCTTCGCGGTGCGCATCAAGAACCTTTTGATGGGAAGCTCCAATACGATGTGTGGGTAACCATTGACTCGGATGTGATCTTTACCACGGAGCAGCTCATCGAACTCATTGAGAACACGGACACGCACCCGGTTGTGAGCGGGCTGTACATGATGGCGGACATGCAACACTTCCCGTGCATTGCAGAGTGGGACGAGGTCTATTTCTCTCAACACGGCTCGTTCAAGTTCTTGACACCCAAAGACATTGAAGACTATAAGGCGACCACCCAGCAGAAGTTCATGCCGGTCGTGTACAATGGCATGGGTTTCTTTGCATGCCGTCGCGGTGTGATTGAGAAAATGCATTATCCCTATTTCTGGGCGGAACTCCAAGAAATTCGTACGCCCGAAGGCATGCTTCTGCGGGACATGTGCAGCGAGGATGTCGCGTTCTGCAAGGGCTTGTACAAGGCGGGCTTCACGGTGTTTGTGAATACGGACATTCGCGTGGGGCACGAGAAGATGCTCGTGATTTAGGGAGAGCGCTGGGTGCAAAGTTGTTTTTATATGACGAGAGAGTAGCGAAAGGACAGGAAAACGAGTTGTCCATGAGTACTCCTACGCCATTGCTGCTGCGAGAGGGCAAGTACCTGCCCACGACGTCGCACGTGTTTCGCAATACAACACGCGAAGTGTTAACGATAACGGATGACGAAATTATTGCGACAGGTACCATTACGGCTTCAAACATTAATGTGATCAACAAAGTGACCACCTTCAATGAAGTGCATATCCGCAATGACAGCAACACGGTGCCGTTTACCATCACGCACACCGGGGTGAATGCGAACATTATGGAAATTGGGGATGAGAAGCGCATTGGATTTGTCATCAACAACAACGGAAATGTAGGAATCGGCGCTGTGGCACCCGTGGCACCCTTTCACGCCGTCCATGCACCCGTACTAGATATTGCAAGCTCGTCGAACTTTACGCCCTATGGATTACATGCTGGTATGAGGTTTGGGGAGGGTCACGCTGTGAGCGACGATGGGTTGTCCTTATTTATAGGTATTCCAGGGTCTTCTCAGGTGAGCTACATACGGCGCGCCACTCTGACATCCCAATGGATGGCCATGGGCACGATCCTTCCAAATGTTGAAAGTCAGATGGCTGGAAGTGCTTTTGGAACAAAAATAAGGGTGAGCAACTCGGGGGACGCGCTGTGGGTGAGCGCAACCGGTATCGAGCGCTTGTTCCGTTTCGATCGGAATGGTGTTCAGTGGGCGCAAGGGCTTGCATTGCAGAGGGTAGGTGGGGATGGCGGAGGAGGGAACGTTTCTTATGGGATGGATTTCGCTGTCAGCAGCGATGGCTCTAATGTGGTCGTTGGCACACCAGCGGCGAGCAGCTCTGTGGGCGGATTCTATTTGCACAGTTGGAGCGATGGAGCATGGACTGCATCCAATGTTTCTGGGGTTGGGCTGGGATTGGTGGCAAATTGCTATTTGGGGGATTCGGTCGATATGAGAGCAGATGGCGAATGGATTTTTGTAGGGGCGCGGGGGGCGCTGAGCGGAGTTGGGGCTGTGTATGTCTACAAGTCCGTCGGGGTAGGGTACCGTGGGTATTCAAATGTGCAGACGCTTTTGGGAGATGCGGGCATGGTGGAGTTCGGCCGTAGCGTGTCGGTGAGTGGGGATTTTGTAGCGATCGGTGCTCAGGCAAACGTCGTCGTTTATAAATATGGTGTGGAGCAAGCGGGTGTTTGGAGTCGCTATCAAACAATTCCTGCGCCCATGGGGACAGCATCATTCGGCACCAGCGTGAGTCTCGATGCGAACTTGGTGCTGGTTGTGGGTGACCCGGTCGATAACGTTCATGGTCAGGTGCGTATTTTCACACACAACGCCTCGTATTTTCAAGAAATGGTCAAGATTAGCCCAACCGAGGTTGAAGCCGTTGGCTACGGACAGCGAGTCACTATTGGAGGTGATAGTAAAGTGATTTTAGCGCATGGCTATGGTCTTGATGGGCGAGGGTTGCTTTATGTCACTGACACGAATTATAGCGAGAAGGATGGTATTTGCGTGCAAATGGACGCAAACGTCGGCATAGGAACAGCCATGCCAGCGTCTAAACTCGAAGTTGTGGGCGACGTGAATATTGTGGGCACCCTCAAGAATTATGGGGTACCCGTTGGATACGGCTCGCTTGGAACGGCGCGCAATACGCTTCAAGTAGCGCCGTACCGCTTTGTGCACGAGGTGAGCTCAGTGGCGTCCTCATGGTCGTACGTGTTAGACGGCCGTTATGTGGTGAGCGCCGATAAGACGGATGTGTTTGTGAATGGCGTCAAGTTGCTCTACATGTCAGTAGCAGGTGGAATACGGGACTATAGCGTCAGCTTTTCATATTTGGATGACAAGACGTATGTGACGCTGTCGTTGAGGGATGCACCCGCATATAGTGATTTTGTTGAGGTCGTCTTCTGGCCGTCGTACGCACAGTTGGATGGCACAAACAATTTCGGCGTGGTCTTCCAAACATTTAATGGGTTGTTTGAAAATGCCAACGATGGGACGAGTAATATCTTTTACGATAAGGGGAACGTCGGGGTAGGGACGGTGACGCCGAAGGCAGCGCTGCATGTGCAGAACCAGAGCCTTTTCTTAGGGAATATTGGCGTAGGTACCACGGCGCCAAGGCAACTGTTGGATGTCCAGGGAGGCGATATGATCGCGAGTGGAAATATTGGGGTTGGGACGACCGTGCCAATTCATTCGCTCCATGTCGGTCGTCAATCGTATTTCAATTCAAATGTGGGAATCGGAACCACAGTGCCGAGGCAATTGCTAGATGTTCAAGGAGGGAATGCAATTGTGATTGGGAACATAGGTGTAGGTACAACGACGCCCACTCAAGCGCTTTCCGTTCAGGGCAACGCTTACATTTCGGGCAACATCAGTGCTGGCAACCTAGGCATGTTCCGGAACCGCATCATCAATGGTGACATGCGAATCGCCCAAAGAGGAACGACTTTAAATATTTCCGCGTCAACAGCGGTTAGCTATGTTATTGATCGATTTGCTGTAGCCTATAATATTACAACTGGAGGATTGAAACATGAGCAAATCACTTTAACCAGTTCGGATACCCCGTATCAATATGGGTTCAGGTACTCTTATCGTGTGACTGCAAGCACGGCAAACAGCAGCTATGCGTACATCTACCCATATCAAAAAATAGAAGGTAATAATCTCATAGATTTGATGTGGGGGACTGCCTATGGTGTTCCAATGACGCTTTCATTCTGGCTTAAAACAAACATAGCCACCAACAGTGTGGTAACAGTAACCGTGCGTAACGGCGCTTACAACTATAGCTACAACATCAATGTTTCAGTCGCCGCATCAGGATCTTGGCAGTTTGTATCACAAACAGTCCCAGCACCTCCGAGTGGATCCACATGGGCAATTGATAATACAACAATGCTTGATCTTGGAATCGCCGGCTATCAAGCCGCGGGTCTTACTGCCAACGTTAATACATGGGAAAATCTGAACCGTTTGGGCACTACATCTTCCACAAATATATGGGCAACTCTGAATAATTATATCGAGTTTACCGGCGTGCAATTGGAAAAAGGCAGCATTGCGACTCCATTTGAGTTCCGGCCGTATTCGGTCGAGTTGCAGTTGTGTCAGAGATATTACTCTAGACTGAATGCATTGCAGCCTTATTCGCATTTCCCTGTTATGGGATATATCTCATCTACAAGTGCCGCGGTTATGACTTTAATGCTACCAGCATATTTACGAACGCAGCCCACACAAGCATCGCAACTGACAATGGGTGGTACTTTTACCATCATGACGGGAACATCTTTTACAGGATATGTGATAGCATTAGATACAACGTCATCTACATTAAATACGGTTCGGTTGACGGCAACTGGCGGTACAGGTGGAACTGTTGGGCAATCATTATTGCTTCGTGCTGAAAATAGCAGCTCCGCATTTTTGGCAATTGATGTCGAAATTTAGCCACGCTTAAGCAGTGCGATTAATTATAAATGCTCCGCAACATTCTCATATCATCCACTAGCGTTTCTGACCGCGACTTTACATAAATGTCATACATGCGACTCATGACCGTGTCAAAATCGCTAGCGTGCATCGCAAGCTCGAGTGCTTCAAGGCGAACCTCGTCCGGATCCGACATGCGGTAGCCATAGTCCCGTAGATGGAAGTCGGTTGGGACTTCGACGTAATTAAATCGGACGCCAAAGCCTTTGTCGTGTTCTTCTGGCGGTTTCTCATTCGCATCAGCAGACGTTTCAACGGGTTGAGTGGGTGGCTGGGTTGGAAGAGGTGTAGGGGATGCAGGGGCACTGGATGGCTGCAGCTGAAAATCGAGCTGAACTCGGATTGTGCATGGTGCGGTCGTATGATGGGACATAAGTGTCTGCAAAACTCTTACGAGTTCATCGATCTTACCGGTCGCGTTCAGAGTGTGTGGCGGCTGCATTCTTGCGTGAGTGATGATAGTGTTGCATGTTTCTTGATCATTTTTTTACTGATCTCTCGCGAAAAATCTGTGTAGAAGCACATCAACGCGTATACAGCTATAGCGATGGATTAAACATGAAAGGAACGTTTGTGTGTCCCTCGGAGGCGGCGCGGAGGACAAGGTTCTCGACTTGATCATCTGGCACATGCACTTCAAGAAAATCCCGCTCAGCCGGCTGCATCAACTGCTGGATGCGCGACCAGTTCTGTGCCTGCTGCATTCTAAGCAAGCTTGACGCCTGCGGCTCGTAGCGGATCGGTAGCTGCCGCGCGGCGGCCCGCAGTACCTCCAACCGCCCCCAGCTGTGAAAGATCGTGTCCGTGTCAGAAGCGCCCATCGCGAGCATGTAATCGAAGGTAAAATAGCGTATGGCGGCTAACGCGCGCGCTACGTGCTCGGCGTACGCGAAAACGATGACATCACCGGGCAGATAGCTCCCTGAGTACCAATTGGGTCCCCGGTTCCGTGCCATGCCAGCCTCTGCATACACCGCGCACAGCGACACACTGCCTTCTGTCGTGCTCCATGTGCGAATGGCCTGCTGCACCACGCCTTCGCCCTCGGCGAGATGGAGCAGCTCCGTGATTGTTGAGTGGTCGCACAGGTTCACGCGCTCGTCGCGGGGCGGGCCGCCATCCGCCGGGTAATACCGAACAGTGACACAGTTGGCAATGTAGGTTTGTAAAGATGCGTTGGCGTTGGACAGCATGGTATGTAGGACAGGCGCACACGCGCAACCGCTGGCGCTGCCGCCCCGCGCAGCTCCAGTGCTCCGTTATGCAAATGCAACACGATGTTTTATAGGCCAGTTGTCGCGGTGCGAAGATGGGTGATGTGCGCGCGCCGCCCGGCGGTTCGGGCGCGGCGCGGGCTCTGGAATAGCCCGCTGCACGCAATGACTCCGCGCCCGCGCGCCGCGCAACCGCTCAAAACAGCACGAGACGCGCGGTGCGATGCCGCCACGGGTTCGCGGGCGCGCAGGCGGCGCCCCTGGGGGCGGGCGCGGAGCTCTTAGCACGGTGCGGAGCACGATGTCGGTCACAGCCGTGCGCGCGTACGCCGCGCAGGCACAAAGGGAGCTGCGCGGCGGCGGCGAGGCTACGGACATCTCGCTGGCCAACTTTCTGGAAGTCTTGCCGCCGGACGTGATCGCCTTGATCCTGGCGGCGGACGGCGCGACGGATTTGTTCGCCGCGCTCTCGGCCGCGCTGGCCGCCCTGGATCCGTTTATTGCCGTCCTCGACGCCGCCGCCGACCCCCGCGCGCGCTCTGCTTTGATGTGGTCCAAGAACCTGGCGGACACGCTGCACCAGCTCCTGGAGCGGCTCGCCAACGGCGACGTCAGCCAGCATGTTGTCGTTACGGGCGTCGTCGCGCTCATGCGCGCCGGTGCCGTGGGCACGCTCATCGACGCAATGACGAAGCGCGCGCATGACCCGTGGCATAAAGCTGTCGTCCAGCGCCTGATGCTCATCGTTGGGACTCTGGTGAAGGTGCGCGAACGGCGCGCGCCCCGACACTGCGCTTGCTCGCTTCTCAGAACAAAAATAAAATAGCTTGCCTTTCCGCCCTACTTCCACACAGATGTCCGAGGCCGCGGCGGACGCGGTCGTGAGCGATGCCGGTCGCGTGGCGCGCCTGGTGAACGCCGTCTACTACTCATTGGACCCGCAAGTCGCCGAGTGGTTCGTCACACTGCTTATGGGCGTCGTCGGCGGGCGGCCGGGTGTGCCTGGAGAGCGCGTGGCTGCGCGCTGCTTGCGGGTCATCGACGGGGGGCAGGCCGTCGATGGCCGCACCCCAGTCGATGGCCTGGCGGTGGCGTTCTCGGATCGACCCGAGAGCAGGCTGCGCGCGATGATTGCGGCAGTGCTGACGAGCCTGCCTTTGCGGCTGGTGCCGTTGAACGAGCACATCACTCAAGTTCAAGAGAGCTCTGCAACGAGCGCGGAGGACGAGCGGCGCTTCGTCGCCGTCGGCCGTTCGCCGGCCGCGCTGCGCGTGATCGTCGCCGCGACGGCTATTGGTGACGACGACGTGGAGGGGCTCTGCGGCAACGCGACGCGCGCGATCGCCGACTTGGTGTTCGGCAAGAGCGCCGCGGCGCAGGATCGCGCAGCCGCCGTCGCCGCGACGCCCGGCGCCGTGGACGCGCTGTTTTCGGCGCTCGAGAGGTACGCGTGCACGCTAGCCTTGTGCATACGTTTATAGGCATTATGTGTGCCACGCTGTGACGCTCTTTCACGCTCTTTCACGCTCTGCTTGCTCTTGCGCAGGCACGCCAGTGACGACCGGCACCGTGCCGCCGAGTGCGCTGCGTTCGCGCTCGCTTACATGGTTCGGCCGGGTCTTCCTGGCGGCCGCCATGCAGCGACGGCGGAGCGGCGGCGGATCATCCGCGCGCGCGTGGGCGGCCTGGACGCGCTGGCCAACGCGGCGGCGCACGGTTCGTCGGCGGCTTTGCGCCATGGCGCGACGCTGGCTCTGCACGCGATCAATTCGGAGGACACGCCAGCGGAGGAGGCGACGCCGCCGGTGGAGACGCGCGCAACGTGCGCGGCGTGTGGCGCGACGGGACGGCTCAAGAAGTGCAGCTGCCGCACCGTGCGCTACTGCTCGGTCGCGTGCCAGCACCAGCACTGGCCGGAGCACAAGGAGGCGTGCCGCGCCGCGCGTGGCAGCGGCGGCGGTGCGTAGCGTTTCGTGGGGGAGGGATGTTTTTATAGAGAGTAAGGTTTGAAGCAAAATGTTTTGTGGCACAGGACATTTGGCTTGTGCTACACGCAACATTGCTTGTGCGGTGCCCGCGTGGGTCTCGTGCCCAAACACAAGCGTACACGAGATTTTGCCTGTGGCCCACGCCGTCCCGCCGACCCACTCCGGCGCGTCCATTCAAGCGTTGTGTGAGCACACAAAAAATGTGGAGAAAACTGGTGCCGCTGCGTGAAATTTGATGGTCGCGAGGCGGGGGCGCAACCCTCGAAGCTACTCAAAGCTACTACGAGCGCTGCTACTACAACGCGCCCCGACATTTCCACCGCGTCGCGCCGCCTGGCGGCTCGCGCACAAGCGAACATGGACTCGCACAGTGACGAGGAGCGCGAACCGGACGGCGTGCGCCTCGCGCGCGCGGTGCGCTCGGCTCGCCTGCGAGATATCGAGTCGATGCTGGACAGCGGCGTCGCTGTGGACACGCCGCTGCCGGGCGGCTTTACCGCCCTGCTGCTCGCCGCCAAGAAAGGCTACGACGAAGTGATGGCGCTGCTGCTGGACCGTGGCGCGGCAATCGACGCGAAGACGCCGGACGGCGCCACGGCGCTGCATCTCGCCGCTGAGCAATACTGGAATGTGCGCGCCGCGAGGCTGCTGCTGGAGCGCGGCGCGGCCATCAACGAGAAGACGAGCACGGGCGCCAGCGTATTGGAGTACGCGATCAAGGGCGACAATGACTACTGCGTCAAGGCACTTCTCGAGCGCGAGGCCACGATCGACACAAAAATCGAGCACAAGTTGCTCGTGTACGTGACAGCGGGCGACGACACGGCGACGCTGAAGCTGCTTCTGGAGCGCGGCGTTAATGTGGACGCAGCCGACGAGAAGACGGGCATGACGCCGCTGATGTACAACGTGAGCAGCGATCACTTGTTTCCTTTCGACAATTTCGATTACCCCGCCCGCCCCGACCTCCCCAAGCGCATCGAGATTATTCGGCTGCTGCTCGAGGCGGGCGCCAACCCGGACAAGTTCGACGGTAGCGGAGATCATGCCCTCATGTACGCCATCGACTCCTCCGACGTCGAGGGCGCGCGCGCGCTGATCGCCGGCGGTGCCAATGTGAACCAGTGCAGCTCAAGTGGCGACACGCCGCTGATGTACGCCATTTTGGAGATTCATCGCGACGACCGCGCCGGCTACAACCCCTCTCTCGATATGCTTCGCCTGCTCGTAAGCAATGGCGCCGACGTCAACCATGCGGTCGTTTCCAAGGAAAACACACCCTACTACGGTACCCTTGTGTCGCCTCTCTGGGTTGCCGTGTGGCTCAATTTCGTCATCGTGACGCGTGCGCTTCTCGAGGCGGGTGCCGATGCGAACTTTACAAGCGATGTCGACGGCAACACCGTGCTGATGATGGCTGCCGAAACAGGCCACAAGCGCTGCGTGGAGGCGCTTCTCGAATTCGGCGCCGACATCCACAAAACCAACAACGAGGGGCGCACGGCTCTGCAGCTGGCGACCACGGAGGCCGTCAAGGCGCTGCTGCGCCAGCACGGCGCGTAGGGGGCGGTACGCGTGTTATTTTGTAAGTCACTTAGCTGCTCTTTGTTGGAGACGATCGAAACAACGCAAAATGTTTTGTGGCACAGGACATTTGGCTTGTGCTACACGCAACATTGCTTGTGCGGTGCCCTCGTGGGTTTCACACGCAGCCGCGCCCCCACCCCTGTGCCGCGACGAGTGCACGACGTGTCATAGAGTCATCGCCCGCGCGTACAGCGAGGCGGCGGGTGGCGGAGGCAAGCGAGGCAGCGGGGCGTTTCGTTTGCCGAGCCGTTGGGTGCTATCCGTCCCGAGCGGCCGGCACCGCATACCGCGCTGCCCGCAACCATGGAGCAGCACGAGGGTTGATGGGTGCGTGTGCGTGGGTGCGTGTGTTAAAACGGTTTTCCGCGTCCGGCGCCACGCGCTACCGCTTACTGTTCGGCTGGCACGCACTCTAAGCGCGCCTTCTATCTCGCTTGATCGCCAAAAAATAGCAGGAATTTACAAATGAACAAGAATCCTTCAGAGCAATCAGCAACAAGCGCAAAAGAAATAGAAAACGATGAAAGAGAGCGGCGCTACGCCATGCGGCCGTAGGAGCGCTACGCCATGCCGCCGCCAGCGGCGCCACCGGCAGCCCCGCCATGCGCGATGAGGTAGTCGATGACGCTGCGGTCGCCAGTGCGGAGTGCATTGGCCTCCGCGTACGTGCGCGCGGAGCGGCCGCGGTCGTCGGTCAGATTCGGATCCGCACCGTGCTGCACCAGCCACTCGATCACGGCCATCTCCGCCTCCGACTCGACCGCGTAGATCAGCGCCGTTTTGCCGTTTATCGGGTTGGGCTTGTCGATGACCACGCCGTGCGCCTGCAGGAAATCCAGCGCGGGCACGAAGTTCACGAAGGACGCCATAATCAACGGCGTCATCCCCACGTGCTCCTGCTCGAGGATGGGCAGCGAGTCGTTGGGCAGCTCGTCCGTCACGGCGCCGACCTTGTTGACGTCGGCGCCGTGGGAGATAAGCAGCTGCGCGATGGCCAGGTTCCCGTTCGACATGGCCACCGTGAGCGCCGTGTGGCCGGAGCCGTCGGTGCCATCGACGTCGGCGCCACGGTCCAGAAGAAGGCGGACGACGTCGATGTGGCCGTAAAACGTAGCGACGACCAGGGGGATCAGTTCGCCGCTGATTCCGTCGTCCCACGACACGTTCGGATCCATGCCGCGATCGAGATGCCAGCGCACGCGCGGCACGATGCCGTTCTCGAGCGCCTGTATGAAGTGTCTTATGAATAAGAACCGCAGATCCGACATCTTTCACCGGTGGCGGTAAGGGGCGCTTGACGTTTGGGCCAGGTGGCCCAGCCAATAGTAGGATATGACAAATCTGCCACGCAAGGCTCGCTGGCACGCTGGCCGCTCAGTTTTTACAATTTTTGGTTATTTCCCGCACAATCAGCTGGAGGCGCTGGAGGAATGGGGGGCCTGTGCGTGTGTGGGATATAGAGGAGGCAGCAGGGGAGGCAGGGGGGTGTAGGGTGCTGCACGATCTTGCGCGAGCAGGCGTTTTTTGCTGTGGCACAGGACTTTTGGCTTGGTCACAGGACTTTTTGCTTGGTCACAGTACTTTTTGCTTGGTCACAGTACTTTTTGCTTGGTCACAGGACGGACAGATGGCCGTGTGTGGGCCGGCGGCTTTACGCCAGCGCGTCCCCCGGCGGCACGCACTCCTGCTTGTGCGCCGGCCAGTCCGCGCGCTGGCACTCGCGGCTGCAGTACCGAGCGCTCTTGCAGCACGCGCAGTACTCCAGGATGCATGTCATCCCTATAGTGCATTGGCGCGCGTGTCTGATTATTTCTTACACAAACTACAACCCGTCCCATGGGCAGGCATGGCTCGCAAGCGAACAAAAATAAGGTTTGATTTAGGTATGATTTAATCAGCACGGAACAATCATAGAGTCGTTATCAATAAGCTTGACCTTGTCGTAAACCGATCGGATGACATCGATATTCACACGCGGCGGTGCGCGAGCATCAATGGCAGGACCTGCATAGCTGCCGTCCTCCGAGATGTAATACATGAGCTTATATCCACACAGACGCATATTCTGAACGAACTCGATGTGCACCGGATTCGTGATCTTCATCTTCATCACCTGCACCGACTTGGGCGGCATCTTGGCGGTCGTTTGCTGACTGGGAAAAATAAGGATGGTGGTTTGTCATTTTTTGAATGTGCTCACATGCAGCGCCCACAAAATTAAAAAGCGTTTAGAGCGTGTAAATGGCCAAGGTCATCGAAATTGTCGTACTTGTGGTGGTGTATTTTACGTAATCGCTGCCATAGAGTGCCACCTCAAAACGCTGCAGGCGCGGCTCAATTGGATTGAGGATGTAAGTATACGGATCATCCATGATGCTCGCCGCCACCGCGGGGAACACGGTCGTGCCGGTGCTCGCGCGGGCGAAAATGCGCACATTATTATCATTCACTGGCAGGTATTTGGAGTAATTGTTTAGAGCAATCAGCAAATTCGACACTGGCGCATCCGATTGAATCGTGATATCGAGCGGACGAATTGCGACAACATTTGTGATGGGTTCCTGCAAACTGACGGTGAAATTGACATTTGTACCTCCCGCTTTCTTATCAGCGGACTGCAAAATGACGTTAAAAACCTTCATGCGCATATTTTGAACCTCCATGGCGATCTACCCACCAGGGACATTTTATTTGAGGGCATATTGGCCCAAAAAAATTGATGCAGTAGTCATTGAAATGCTGTGCAGTATCAATTAAGTCGTGCCAAAATCAAGAAGATATGCGTCGGTGCCGCGGCAACCCCTACGTCGAGCGCGCAGTCCAGGAGGCTCTCAAGAGCACTATGGATCATAAGCTCGGTAGCGTCGTCGTGCACGGTAACGAAATCATTTCGATGGGACACAATCATCACTGTGATTCCATGTCAAATCTGTGGTCGTTCCACGCGGAAGTCGCGGCACTGATGCAACTCAAGAAGCTCCCGAAGAGCCAGCTCAAGGAATGCGAAATGTATGTGGTTCGCATCGGCCCTCCCAGCAGCAAGTGCGCCGTGCGCATGTCCAAGCCTTGCAAGCATTGTGCCAAATTCATTGAGGACATGGGAATTCGAAAGGTTTTCTATACAACCAACGAGACTGAGGAGCTTGATTACGAGTACGATTACCCTCCATTCGCAGCCCGCGGCAACAGCCCGTGGCAGCGGCAGTGTCTTCGGCAGCGTCTTCGGCGTGACTCTATGGACATGGGCATGGATTGCTGAGACTGTTTCAAAATTGACGCACGATCTTAAAAAAATGACCCGGCGGCGGTATCTAATATTTTGTACGTCATGTAAACTACAGTGCGACAAATCGAAAATTATGGAGACCGCATCTCCAGCTATGTTTCTTTTTCCGCTGTCGAGCCAATCTGTAAAGAAGGCGGTTCGACGCCATGGGGTGAAGAGCGTGCAGCCAGAGGCCATTGTTCTCATTAAGCAAATTCTCGCGGAAGAGATGTTTCGGCTGGTGCACAAGAGCATCGAGCGTGTAGATAAGCGTGGACGCAAGCTCATCTATCTCGACGATTTCGTGGAGGCGCTGGGGGAGGACAAGGGATTCTCTGCTAACACGAGCATCACCATTCAAGATTGGATCTCGACGGGTCGTGGCATGGCAGCCACGCAGCGGAAGAAGGCAGCCAAGCGTGCCACTACGGCTGCAGGTGCTGCGGGCGCCGCAGCTGCCGGAGATACGGAGACCGCGACCGATACCGTGACGGTAACGGTAACGGCGATCGAGCGTGAGTCGGACACTATGAGCCATTTGATGGCTGAGCTTGGGAACCTCGTTCCCATGGACGAGGTTATGCAGGAGGAGCCCGTGAATCGGCGCAGCACGCTTCGTAAGAGGAAGAAGACTGATGTGTAACACGTGTGGCTCGCACAAGATGTGTTAATTGTTTTGTAATTTGGCGTGGATATAAGCAGATGCCTGTATAATTACATCAAGTGTGATGGATCTAGATCGAACTCCAGATTACCATCCGTATGGAGCCGAACTCATCGAGTCCGATACCCATGCACCACAACCTGCTCGTATCACCATTCCTCTAAAACCCCATCAGCGTGTGGGTCTTATGAAAGCCATACGCATGGAAACGGATGGTGCAATTTCGTATCACGTGGATAATCCAATCCGCTATATTCCCAGCGCGTACAAGCCCATTTTGCGAGGACGCTTCCAAGTAAGCACGAATATTGGCATCCTGGGGGACATCGTGGGCTATGGCAAGACGGCCATTGCGCTCTCGATCATAGCCTCTGTGGGTGTCCAGGACATCAAGCAAGATAACAAGCGGCTCATTGGGTGCTACGGGACGAAAAGCGGTTACTTTAACGCAGTCATGCCACTTGAAGACGATGGTGTGAATGCGGACGGAGGAGACCCCATCATTCCCACCACTCTTGTTGTGGTTCCCAAAGGACCTGTTTACATGCAATGGAAATTGATGATCGAATCACAGACGACCTTGAAAGCGATGTGCGTCGACAACATCCATACCATTCGCAACAAGCTACCGGGACCGGCATCAACGACTCAACAGCTATGCGACTTTTTCCGCGACTACGATTTGGTGCTTATCAAGACCACGACCCTGAAAACACTGATGGATTATTACGACGTACCTTACCGTGACAACCCGATCGTGGGTTGGGCGCGCATTATGGTAGACGAGTGCCACGACGAACTCATCCGGATACCCGTGTTCCGGTACAAGTTTTTGTGGCTTATTTCAAGTACGTACATTTTGCTTGAGCGCTTCTCAGGGTCTTACAGTCGTAATCTCTCGAATACAGTGCGCTCATGTTTGACAAGAGAAAAGATGCTGTACATGGTCGTCAAGAGTCAGGCCGATTTTGTGAAGCAATCATTCGACCTGCCACCCATGACGGAGCGTTATTACATGTGTAAGCTTTCTTACGCCATGGCAGCTATTCAACCGTTCATGCTGCCGCATGTGCAAGAGATGATGAACGCCAACGACTTCCGTGGCGTAGTGCGTGAGCTTGGAGGTAAAAATGAGACGGAGGCTGATTTGGTAGCTCTTTTGACGCGTGATTTGATCCGTGGTATTGACAATAAAGACAAAGAAATCGCCCTTGTGCAATCACTCGATATTCCTGACGATAGCAGAGCGACGCGTCTTAATACGCTCACGGAAGAAAAGAAGCGAATTCAGGCAAAATTGGATGGTCTGCGCGAGCGCGTGTCTCAGCTGGAAAATCAGACGTGTTCAATCTGTCTGGATGTGCTCGAGCAGCCGGTCATGGTGGGTTGCACACATGTGTTCTGTGGGACTTGCCTCATGAATTGCATCCGTATGCGGCGCGCAAACATACATGTGCCAGTTGTGTGCCCTACATGTCGTACACCCATCCAGACGGACAAGCTGGTCGCGATTGTGAAGGATCATGAGCAGGTTGCGGATTCTGAGCGCACGATGCACGATGATGACAGCGCGATGGACGGCATGGGGCGTTGGACAAAAGAACAGCTGCTCGTGCGCCTCATTAAGCGAAAACCAGGGGGGCGGTTCTTGGTCTTTTCGAAATTGGATGCATCTTTTTACAATGTGGGTGTGGAGCTCCGGAGTGCTGGAATTCCATATGCGCTAATGAAAGGACACACCAGTGAAATGATGAAGACACTGGGACAATTTAGGAACGGGGAAGTTCCCGTAATTCTATTGAATACACATTACGCTGGATCGGGCATCGACATTAGCTGTGCGACAGATGTTGTCATCCTGCACAGTATGGGGCTTGACAAGACCCAGGCGGTCGGGCGTGCACAGCGTGTCGGACGCACCGAGCCCTTGACGGTACACAACTTGTGCTTTGCTCACGAGATGGGAATGGGAGGGGACGTTGGAGGTGCGGGGGTGGGCGCAGGGGTGGGAGGTGCGGGGGTGGGAGGTGCGGGAGGTGCAGGGGTGGGGGTGCCCGTGCCGTAGTACTCGAGGACGGCAGGGTGTGTGCGGAAGGATCGGCTCCGAACGCGAGTAATCTTGACACTGTTCAGGTCTCTTGCCCGAGACAGCGCTGTATAAGCCTGGCCGTACTCGAAAATAGATGACCCTAGATCCAGCTCGACCGCATCCAGCGTCATGCCTTGAGCCTTATGAATGGTCAGGGCATACGCCAGCTTAAGCGGCATGAATTGCACAATAATGGATGGGTCGTCTTCGTTTGATAGGTTGCAGTGTTCGATTGGAAATGTTTTTCCTTCTTTTGTTGTGATGGCCACATGTGTGTCCGTTAGCCCACATACCACACCTCGTGTGCCGTTTACGATGCCCTCTGCTGCATTGACATTGAAGGTCACGACGACTTGTGCACCGACGGCCATTTGCAGGGTGTGTGGGATTGCGCACGATTTCGCCCATTTCTCCGCTCGTGGATTCGAATACTTCGTAAGATAGGTGTGGCATTCGGGTCTGGGGGTTGCCGACAGCAGGCGATCGAACTCCATTTGATTGACCTGATCCACCAGCGTATTCAGTGCGTACAGACGCGTAGGCTGAATCCACTCTGAGAACGTTGTATCCTTGCGTGCCTTGAGTACCTTTTTATCTTGCGGACTGCACTGACCCCACCGAACACGGTTGAGTAGATCCCGAAACTGCGGATCATTTTCCTGGCGGACGACCGTCGTAAGATCCACACGGAACGGGGCGAGCTCCGCCCACGAGGACGCCTGAAAGCAGAATTTGCCATTCACAGGAGGCAGCTGGCAGGGGTCACCGACAAAGATCATTTGAATTCCACCGAAGAGTTTCGAAATCGGGCGCTTCCTTAGGATGGAGAGGTATTCGCTGATTTTGTCGAGCAGCTCATCCGAGATCATGGAAATCTCGTCAATGATGAGCATATGCAATTTGCGGACTCGAATGCCCACATGCGTCTTCATATTCCTTGCGGCCAGGCTTTCTGCTGTTGCGTTCGCAAGACCAATGCCGAGGAAGGAATGCAATGTTCGACCACCAATGAGAAATGCCGCATTCCCCGTGGTCGCAGTGATGGCGCAATTGCGCGCATTTTTTGCCGCCCAATGCACGAGTTCTTTGATCAGGTAGGATTTTCCTGTTCCTGCGGGTCCAGATATAAACACCGACTGTCCGCGGATGGCCGCCTCAAAGGCAATTTGCTGATCGGGTGTGAAACCCATTTTCCGTTTTCACACAAAGCACGCCATACGTGGAAACAGTTACCTTCTCAATTTTTTAGGTAAAAATTGGGCTTGCTTGGCTTTAGGGTTTGGTGGGCGGGTGTGGTCTGCAAATAAATGCAGTTGACGAAAAAATTGAGCGCCCCAAATTATTGAAGCGATGCAGAGTGATGCGATGCTGGGCAAGCGTAGAAATGGATAAGAAATTGTGCGTGGCTTGGCTCGAAAACCCCTACATAAGTCCCGTCACCGGCTGCGCCATAAACCCGAAAACAAAATCAGAGCAAGTTCGAAAACTTGTGCGGAGCGTCAAGGGTTTTGGGCTGGGTCCCGTCGTGACGTACGAGCAACTAAAGCAAGAGAACGAATTCCTAAAATCTGAACTCGAGAGCTCGCAGCACACCATTTCCAAATTGCTGAAGCGCGTGCGGGATTTGGAAGAGGAGCTTGCCGCAGCTGCAGCGGTTTCAGAATTGTGTCCCCCGCCAATTCATTTCCCGAAAAATTGATTCGGTGGCGAAATTGTAGAATTAAAAAGTTTCAAGATCGAAAAGCGACCTTTATCCAGCCAGTGCACGTGATTTTCGTAAAATGGCGACGGCGACGAAGGACTGCCAGATCTGCTGCACGCCGTTCAACAAGAAGACGCGGCGCACGGTCACGTGTGCTGGCTGCGACTTTGTGAGCTGCATGGTGTGCGTTCGGCAGTTCCTTCAGAGCCAGGATGACCCCCAGTGCATGAGGTGCAGGAAACGGTGGGATCGCGAGTATCTTCTTACAATTCTGCCGAAAACCGTCGTTGACGGTGAGATGCGCAAGCATCGCGAAAATGTGCTGTTTGAGCGCGAAAAAGCACTGCTGCCAGGTACCATGCCGATCGCCAACGCGTACCAGCACGCGTCGCACCTGCGCGCGATGAACAGCGAGCTCGCGATGCGCATCAGCGAGCTTCAGAAGGAGTGCAAAGCCTTGGAAAGAAACGTTGCCGATAACACGGAGTACATCAACCAGGTGGATGCAGCCATCAAGAACGGCACTGCCCCTCCTGTGTATGGTGATCGTATGGCTACTATGCACACGCAGACGCGCGTTATCAGCATTATTCGCGGCTGCCCTTCCGACGGGTGCCGTGGTTTCATCGATCGATCAAATTATAAGTGTGGCGTTTGCGACGTGAAACTTTGCAAGCAGTGCCACGAAGTGATTGGTGGTGGCAAGGCTGGGGATGCCGATGGCGCCGAGGAGGTCGCTGAGGGCGCCGAGGAGGGCGCTGAGGGCCACGTGTGCAAACCCGAAAACATCGAAAGCGCTCGCCTGATTGCCAACAGCACCAAGCCGTGCCCGACGTGCTCGGTGCCGATTTTCAAGGTGGATGGCTGCGATCAGATGTGGTGCACGCAGTGCCGGACGGCGTTCAGCTGGAGGACGGGCGCCATCGAAAAGCATGTGCACAACCCGCATTATTACGAGTGGATGCGCTCGCAGGCGCAGAACGGCGAGATCCCGCGCGAGCCCGGCGACATGCCGTGTGGCAATCGGATCCGGTACTCTGACCTGCTCTCATGGTTCCGGGTGGGGGGCATGATCACCGCTCAGCGTAACATCCTTGAGCGCGAACACCAAGTCATGGGTACTGCAATCATCGATTTTCACATGCTCCTCACCCATTGTGCGAACGTTGAAGTGCCGCGACTCCGTGTGCCCAACGAAATCGCGCAGAACGCTAAGCTGCGTGTTCAGTACATGCTCAACGAAATGGACGAGGCAAACTTTAAGCGGCTGGTGTGTCTCAAGGAAAAGAAAACCGAAAAACAGCGTCATATTTTCCAGATCATGGAGACCTTCGTGGCAGCGGCCAACGACATCTTCCGCAACTTTATCCGTGGACCTGCTTCTTCGGAAACTGCAACGGAGCTCCTCAAGCAACTGCAGAATCTGCGCGAATACACAAACAACAACTTCAACCGGGTCGCAGGGATCTACAACTGCACTGTGCCACGACTTGGTACCGTTGAGGTCTCGCGTGTTTAGACGTGGCTTGACGTAGGTTATAAGCACGGGGTGGGACTGGGAACAGGGGTATTTTATGCATTTGTCATGTAAAAGACTTCTTCACAACTCTGTGCGTGGTTACTGGGTTCATGTGTTTTTACATCGCAAAAGAGCAGTTGTATTCTGGATGGTGCACGAATCGCACGTGGAAATTCGGTGGGTCTTGGCGCTCTGGGAAGAGGGTCTTTACGTACGCCGCAAATGTCGGCACAATTTTGGGAAACTGTCGGTGGTACGCATAAATGCGCAGATCCAGGGCAGCGACTTGAGAAGCATTCAGGATGCTTTGCATATCACGTGCAATGTCGTCAACCGTTGCTGGAAGATAAACATGCAAACAGTGCATTATTTCTTTTTTCGTGACCATGTACGTAATTTCATTATTGAGCTTCACATACACCTCAAATGGCGTTTCCTGCTGCGACAGAAACGTCTGCAGAGCGCGGATGGCATTTGTGGGCGCGTCCATGGAGTTGAATTTATGGCATGGGTGAGAGGATCCCTTGATCTCAGAAATAGTGTAATATGGTCATCAATTTTCGGGAAAAGCTTGTAACGAGGTTTTGTAGGACTTTGTGCCAGACGTGCAGAAAAATTGATGGGACGCGTAATTGGACTTGATGTGACACGAGCAAACATGGATCTCTCTACCGAGGTCAACGCGATTTTCATTGAGCTTGCGGAGAAGGTTCAAGCAGCAAAGGATACCGATGCCGCGTGCCGTGCAGTGCTTGAGGCAAAGGCGAGGGTGATGGCGATCTGCGAAGGGCTGCAGCAAGCCTCGTGTGATATGATGCAGAGTTTCGCGGGTGTGCCGATCTTCCTATCCCAGGAGGATGAGTTCAAGTGTATGTGCTAGGTGTCATTTTCTATCCATCTAACGCCATCAAACGGTCGCCACCGGGGGCCGTTTTGTGGCTCACAGTGTCTTAAGCAATTGAAGATAGAATTCAAGTATGCGAACAATTAGAGTACCCCCATGAAGTACATGGAATTGCCAATTTTGAATCATTTGTACATTCGGCTGGATTTGGATGCGAGACAACCCATCCCATTGGCGCTTTGTCCTAGAGAAGAAATCGTCCATCCAGACAAAATCATGCGGCTTGTAACGCATGCGAGAAACATCCAGTGGGAGTCGAACGGCCAATGGGAGTGGTGCTCTGTAGAATGGACGGATGCGATCTATTTCTCGGAGCTCGCGTCGTGCTATTTTTACGTGATGGGTCGCCCTGGATTGCGGGAAATGATTCAGTGCATGTCCATGATTCAAACGGCTCAAGACTTTGACGCATGGTTCCAACGGTACGCTAAAACGTACGTCATGGTATCGAGTCCTGTTTTTGAAAACAAGGATCGTCGTCATGTCTTCTTCAGTCCAAAGTATCTCGGTCGTGCAATTCACGCGCCTGGCGCGGGTGCAGAAGGCACCGGAGCAAGCTTTGAAGAGCTTGAATACATGATTGACTTCAAGGGTTTCACCGTCGCGTCCGGGATGATTCTCACTCTGGCCATGAATCGCCAGGGTGCATGGAAAGAGTCCATGATACTGCCTGGCATACGAACGTTTGTTCAACAACTTCAAGCCGCACACGTCGATGACGAAGATGTATCGGCGCTGCTCATCCCCGATTGGGATGTCCGCTGGAACGACTTCTACCATGAGCATGTGATGCAAATTTGTGACGTACCCAGTATTTATGCAATGACGGGAAACGGTGCCAGTGCCGAAATCCAGGAGCTCTTATCCATTGTTTTCAATCATCCGGATTGCTTCATTCAGCATATTCATGCCAGCGTGTTTTATTATGTAACGCCAAAGGCACTCGGTTTTCCTAAAATCACGTGGCGCCACTGGTATCAAGGGCTGTTGGTGCGTCCTGAAATTGAGTTGGATGATGAAAGCGAGCGCTCCTCCATCGAAACCCGCCCCGATGTGGCAGGGTATCTCTTGAATCTTGTTAGCAATCACGGGCTATGGAAGTCTTGGGTACGCTCGAGTTATCAATTTGTCACCATCAACGACATTTTTGAGGTAGCAGATCATCCAGACCGAGCGCTCACTGAAATCATGACGTTTCTCTTCCATTTCTACCAAGATCCTTATCAGAATGGATTCGGCTCGCGCGCCATTCGGCGTAGGCGATTGCGGCACATATGGAATCTGGTACTTGAAAAGTATCCGGATGTGAGTTTCAGCTGGTTCTACCGGAAATACTGTATGCGGACGATTGCGAGCTCAAAGGCGTATCTACCGGTTGTGCCGGTTGGATTCCTTAAAGACTTTCTGACCCGGCTCAGGCATCGGAAAGGCTTCTTTAATGCCTTTGAAATAACTTTCATAACCGAACGAGCATCCGCTGAGCTATTGCGATCCATTTTTCAAGAGAACATTGTGATAGAGGACTCGGCTGTGATTGCGTCTGCGGCACGCGTGAAAAACAAAGTCTCGTGTTATGATGTTTGGAAAGTTCTTGCACAGTTTCGGCTAGAGTTTGCGGTGATCGTCGAGCAATGGATCAAACCGAGAATTGCGCACAATATGTTGGCGCTCAAGCACGCCTGCCCTCCCAGTGTGTACCACGCGGTCGCGGCACACATGAATCGGCCGGAAAATCGATGGAAATGGATGTAAGAAGCGGCGGTCGGGATGGGAGAAACTTTGAAAAGTTTAGTGTGCCGGACAGGTTGGCGTCCCTCGGGGTGAAGGCTCCCGGCGGCGGTCGGGATGGGAGAAACTTTGAAAAGTTCAGGCTTCCGGTCGGTTGGCGTCCCTCGGGGTGAAGGCTCCCGGCGGCGGTCGAGATGGGAGAAACTTTGAAAAGTTTAGTGTGCCGGTCGGTTGGCGTCCCTCGGGGTGAAGGCTCCCGGCGGCGGTCGAGATGGGAGAAACTTTGAAAAGTTTAGTGTGCCGGACAGGTTGGCGTCCCTCGGGGTGAAGGCTCCCGGCGGCGGTCGAGATCCATCACGGTTTAAGCGCACTTTTAATTATATTTTGTTATGTCGCAAACACGAATTGTGAGTGCCAAATTGTTAGGTGGGCTAGGGAACCAGCTGTTCATAGTGGCAGCAGCCTATGGGTATGCGCGGCGTCATGGGATTAGCTACGGGATTTACATGAATACGATCGAACATAGCCCTCATAGCGCACAGCCGTATGAGTGGACAATCTTTAAAAATATTCTCAAGTTTCATTCGATTCCGCCAACCTTCACCTACACGGAAAATGGTTGTCGTTGCATTTGTTACGATACGATTCCGCAATATGATACGCAGCATTTACACTTGATTGGTTATTTTCAAAGCGAAAAGTACTTGGAAGGATGTGCAGCCGAATTTTTGGATCTCCTTGAGTTCCCGCAATGCGACGTGGACGATCCAGATTGGTATTCGAACGCATGCTTCATACATATACGAAGGGGTGATTACCTGAAGTGGCATCTGCACAACGTCGACTTATGGACACGATATTACCCATCTGCGATCGCGAGAATGCAGGAGCTCCACCGTGGCGTGAATTTCCTTATATGTAGCGATGACATTCCATGGTGTGAGGCTCAACCGTTTTTCCGAGACGCAGCGGCAACAGGCCGCCTCCGTTTCTTGCGGGAAAAGGATGAGGTCAAAAGCATGTTGATCATGTCTCAGTGTCGTATCGGAGGCATATGTGCCAATTCGAGCTTCAGCTGGTGGAGCGCATTCAAAAACAAAAACCCACAAAAAACGGTGATTTTCCCCGCCAAGTGGTTCAACAACGATTGGCCAAATCAAGTCGCCTTTCAGGGGAGTCTGGTGATGGAGGTTTGAGAGGACGCGCGCGTTTGATGAGTCATCGCTGTGACGAACGATTCGTTGGAACACGCAGATTGTGCAGAACGCGCCGAGTTCAGAGCGTGTGCGTTGGCATCGAAGAACTCGTCTTCAAGATTGATGTGAAAGGTTGTGAAGGCATTCTTTTTACGGAGGTACGCATGAGACGCCGTGCCCAAGTAGATGGCTTTCGGGTTATGGGGGAGCACTTCAAAAACGTCGTAAGCGCCGTCGGAATGAAGAATGCGGAACTTACGCCCGTCGGATTGCGCAGACCAACAATGGTAACCGGGATAGCGTGCCAGTTTTTTGTAAGAGGCAAGATCGACGTTGAGCATGAGGATCGGCTTCGCTTCAAATAGTTGTGCTTTGAAGATAAACCAACGAATGGCATTCGAGAAGGGAGACCGCTCGCGATAGAGATGGAAGCCAACTTCGATGGAATGGGAGAGGGACTTTGTCTGGAGGTGGCCTTTGCAGAACTTGTATGCAAGATCTTCGCGATGGATATACACGGGTCGGGTATCCATTTGGATGGAATTAAGGCGCTAGGCCTTAAACGGATGAAGAATGCAGAGCAAGCTACAATTTCCGAGCACAAGTGTTTATGACTTACGTACGCGCATTAATTGCAATTCGCTTACGCCAATGTTTTCGAGGTGGAAACCAAATATGGTGTTGAACGTAACCATTGAACAAAAAGGATTGCGTGTAAAGAACACGGAACATTTGGGCCACATTGTGCGGGGTTCTCCTTCAGAGTACATGCTCATGATGAGTGCATGGTATTTTGGCGAATTGAGTGGTGTCGACGCATTTGATATGCGTCCAATGCGCATTTCGTGCCGTGGGAAAGATATGGAAGACATGCAAGCACACATCAATGGTAGTGGCCGCGGCATTTTGTGCGTCGGGCGGGAAAATGGGAGCGGAGCCATATTTCGCAATATGGATGTGAAGCGTGAACTCATTCCAGCAGAGATGATCGTTTGGAATGGGGACGCATCACTTTCGGCGTTTCACTGCGTGGATGGTCTAGGCGATTGCACGATTGACGCGATTTTCTTCAATGTTGCTTAGCAAAATGCGACCATTGTGCTGTTGCCACGGCGGCAGCGAAGCAAAGGAATCCAAACGCAATATGAATGCCATGCGGTGGGCACGATGGTGCACCGAGCGCCGCCGCAACGGCGCAGTGTGTTGCGTGTGGGAAGAGTCCCCAGAAAAGGGCATTGGTAGCAAAGAAGATCACAAGGATTAGGCGCAAAGTCGACGGCATTTTGATATATTCGTGGATTATTTTCTTGAGGGTGCGCTTACAGCATTTAACATTTTAATTTTCCGATAGGAAACTCAAAACCAGCGGCAACGCCCGTGTCGCGATTTGTTAGCAGCTGTATAAGAAGTCAGTCCTGTGGCGACTGTTTCTCATCGCTCCGGTCTTAGCACCCCGATTAAGGGCGTGGGTGCAGCCAAGTTCGACCGTCAGAAGAGTCTGAACCCTTGTTCGGACAGCCGTACGCTGCCGTAAAATTGGTGAGCAATCTGTGTACTTGGTATTTCGGGTCGCCCCAAGTGGCGAAAAGTTGCCTTCCTTACGCCCGAAGGGCGGTTGGAGGATAAGAAAGGCACAGGGGGTCATCACGCTCCTCCGTCTACGTTCAAGACCCTGCGTATAACAGTACGTGCACTGCTTTATATCCGTATTTCGGCAAATTAAATTGTTAAAAGTAGTAGTAAAAACATAGCGTCGCGACAAAATAATTGCAATCGCATGAATTTCGTCCTTTTCTATACGGGCGCCGACTTGCGCAATACGATACATTCATACATCGAGCAAATTCGGTTTGCATATCCGGAAGCCATGATATGGATTCTTGTCAAACGTTCGGAGGTGTCCAAGGTCTCGTTTGATGACAGTAGTGGCGTGCGTGTGGTGGAGCTCGAATCGCTTCAACACTGTGGTACTGGGTCGGTAATGGATAACTTTTTGCTGCGATACGGCATGCGCGACGTAATCCTTATAGAGTACGACAATTCGGTCGACCGAGATATTGCGGAGTTGCTACCGATATTTCGGAGACCACGGTATTGGTTTCCATGCGGGTCGCAGGCTCTTGGCGCCAGCGACGGAAGTGCTGCTGGACTTTTGCATGTGGCGTAGACGTTGGCGCCGATCAGAATAAGTCGGAAGTCATGGCAAGAAGGTCATTGATTTTTTCACAACTTCCAACTTGAATGGACGCCGTCTGGAGCTTTCTTTGCATTTCTTTTTCTGGACATTTGTGTTGAAACATATCCCACAGAATACCGATTTGATCCGTCAATTGCCAGAGTTGTCTGCTCTTTGGCGGGACAATCACACTACGTGAGAAATCGGTAAGAACGGGAGCTATGCCATGCGTTTGCACTCGCCATCGTTTTCCAAAGGCGGCGTAGGTGGCGTATATGTTTTCATCTGGGTCCATCAGTACATTGCCAAAGTGCCAATCACCATGTAAGAACCCGTAGGATTCGAACCATTCCAAGCAGGCATACGTAAGTTGTTGAACCATGCTACTCCAGAACTCCATCGTCCATTTTGTTTTCATTATGTGCAGGTCCCCATTGGGGATGTACTCTTGGACGACCATCACGAATGTATTGCCCTTTCCGACGCACATTGGCTGAGGCGCTTCGACTCTTCGAAGCCATCTTACCGGATTGTCTTCGCATTTGAGCGTGCAAATCGTCTGCACAATATTTCTGTGGGGGCGTTCGCGGAATAACTGTGCGACTTTTTGTTCTTGTGCGGACATTCTTCCATAGAGCATGATTTTTACCACAACGTCTTGCTCGAGCAGCTTTGCAATACCCACGTGCGCAAATGCATCAGCGGCATCGTTGGCGGCTTGGATTGTGCGCAATACATCCCAAGAGGCATCCTTTGGTCTCTTGGACGTACATGCAGAGCTAAACGTCGCTACGTTTTGAAGACGGCCGCCACGGTGTTTGGCAAGATGGTAGAGAGGGATCTGCATTGGTGTCACCTGATTTGAACAGTGTTTTATTTTACTCTTTTTTGACCTGACGAGCACACGACATAAACACGGCCAGAGCCGGGCACGTACGCTTGTGCCTCGGCCAGTCCACGCGCTGGCACTCGGGACTGCAATACAACGTCACCTTGCAGCCGCCGCATACCCGCAGGATGCGTTCACTCGCCTCAGGAAGTTTGCATGTGTGGCACGAGAAGGTGAGTGCCTGCGGCGGAAGCCAGCCGATCGAGCGGCGGTGGAAAAGCACCACAAAAATCTTAGCGCCGGACGGCAGTACGACGGCGGGAGGAGGGGCGGTGGGGCGCGTGTCGATGACCCGCTGAAGGCAGCACCGGGGCGCGCGACCGGGGGCAGCCGGCCGCAGGGTGCCACGCGAGCTGAGGGCGACGCTCATAATATTGTCCGCCCAGCCGTCTGGCATCCCCGGCAGCTTCTTCATGAAGTCCATGATGCCGGCGATCAAGTCGGCCCACGAGATGTCGTGCGCGACACAGATATCCCACTCGACCACGTCGGACAGAAGCACATGGGCAATGAGGACGCGCGCGGCTTCCTGTGCGCCGAACTCATCAGAGCACTGTGCGCGCACTCGAGCGACGTGCTCGGACGAGATGCGGCGAAAGACCGGCACCATGCCGTAGGGCGGCTCGGCCAGCGGCCGCACGTGCAGCGGCATGCCTGCTGAGCGCGCGCCGCGCCTGCTCCTGAGTAGCTAGCCAGCCGATAGTGGGGAGGACGCAGCTGCGTGTGAGTAGATGCGTCGGCGGTCGGCCAGCGTCGGGGGTCGGGCAGCGTCGAGCGGCCACAGGGTTTACACGCATCCTACTACCGCCGCCAGGGCTGCCGGGGCTGCCGGGCACCCGCCGCCGCCCATTTCTAGAATGACTGAGCAGAAATCGACACACTACCTGATCAAGCGCAACGTCTACATGTCCCTTCAAGTACTCGAGAACATCATCGAAGAGACGGGTCTGACTGCGCGCAAGTTGTGGGTGATGTTCCACATGGGCGTCATCAAAAAGCATCGTGGACCCGCACCGAGCAAGCCTGGCAGTGTCGCCACGCGTTTCTTCACTGACTGTTCAATAAAATGGATTAAATGGATTGCTGTTAATTTTGAAACTACTTAAGGATTACAACCTACCCTAATATAGCCACATCGGAATGAATAGCCTAAATGCCGGTTCACGTTAAGGCTCACGATGCCGCCAGTTACTACGGAACCTCCATTTCAAACGTCCGGAAATGGGCAAGAGAAGGAGCCATCCCTGTCGACCGCACGCCCGGTGGCCACTTCCGGTACGTGTTGCCCGACCCCGAACCGGACGTGCCAGACGACGACCGATGGACAGAAAATATTGTGTACGCCAGGGTCTCCTCGCGTAAGCAGTCCGACGACCTGCGGCGGCAGGCAACAAGTCTGCTCGCAAAGTACCCCGGTTTCACCCTCGTCAAGGACATCGGCAGTGGAATCAACTACCAACGCCCCGGCTTTCGCTCCATACTGGAACGGCTCTTCCAAGGCCATGTCCGACGCGTGGTGGTTGCCCACCAAGACCGGTTCTCCCGTTTCGGATTTGACTTTTTTCAATGGCTCTTCGAGCGATTTGGGGCGGTACTGGAAAGTGTGGAGCAGCCCAGTGCCGCCTCGGGAGCCGACATGGTCGCAGACATCATGGAGGTTTTTACCGTCTTTAGTGCGCGCTACTACGGACGAAGAAAGTACCATCCGCAGCCAGAAAATCAGGATCTACCCGAACAGCCACCAGAAGAAGCTGTTCCATAAATGCTTCGGGGCGCATCGTTTCTTCTACAACCGGGCGGTCGCGGAGATCCAGCGCCGTTACCAGGCACGACGGCAAGAGTTTGAGAGTGCACAGTCGTGTGTGCTTTGCAACCATCCCAAGGAAGAGGGCTCTTGGACGTGCCGTATCCACAAAGAGAAGCCCTTGCCCTGGAAGCTGTCGGTGAGCCTCCCTTCCATCCGTGCGGCGGTCATGTCCTCGGACGCAGAAGCCAAGCAATCCGAAATGGCCTGGCAGGCCGAGGTGCCGTACGACACGCGTCAGTTGGCCATCAAAGACGCTGTCAGCGCGTACAAAGCTTGCGTCACCAGCAAAGCACGGGGGCTCATCGAAACGTTCCAGATGCGCTTCCAGTGCCGCTCATCGAGGCGCATCTTTTGGATCAATGACAGTGCGCTGATAAACAAAAACGGACGGTGGCACTTGTTCCAGCAGCGGCTGAAAGAGCACTCGATCCTGCGCTTCCGAGCCAAGGACAGGAAACGGCTACCCGCAAAAAACAAACATGACGCCAAGGTGCTCTTTGATCGGGGTGCGTATTATCTGGTACTTTCGTTGCACGAAGAGCACCCCGACACTGTCCGACAGCGCCGGCAGCCCATCGTTGCGTTGGATCCAGGCGTGCGCACGTTCATGACCGGCTACAGCCCGACAGGGGTGGCATTCAAGGTCGGCGAACGCCAAATCGCTCGAATGAAACAATTACACGAACGGATCGACCAAATGCGCAGCGTGCGTGCCAAGGCCACCAAACGACGCACCCGATGGCGCGTCAAGCAACGTCTGGAGACCCTCGAGCGCGCACTGTTTGGCATAGTAGATGACCTGCACAACCAGACGACCGCTGCCCTGACACGCAACTTTGAAACCATCCTACTGCCCACCTTTGGCACCTCGGAGATGCTCGGGCGGGATGGGCTCGCTTCGGCCACGAAGCGTCGAATGCAGGGGCTCGCGCACTACCGCTTTCAACAAAAGATGATCCACCAGTGCCGAAAGCACGGGTGCTCCCTGTATCTGGTTGGTGAGGAGTACACGACCAAGGCCTGTGGAGGGTGTGGGCGGCTTAGTAACATCAAAGGAGAGACCGTTTACGACTGCCCCGCATGTGGATACACCATGGATCGGGACGTGCATGGCGCACGGAACATCCTCCTTAAAACGTGTTCCACGTTCGGACATTGACACGTGTCCGTGAAACGATCGCTGCTAAGAGGATGTTCTTAGTAGGCTGATTGGAATATGGTGTTATGGGTCTCGTAATCCATTTAATCCATATTTAGTGTCTGCAACAACGCGCGGAACGGCTGGGCGCACTTGGAAAAAACATACAAAAAGGAAGCTGGATGAGCTCTCCATCGACGACTATTGGTGACGTTCTAGGCTATTCTGTTACATCTTTCTCATGGCGATGCTCCCAATGCGCACGCGGTGCATAGTGCCTACCGTCAGGCCCGCACATACGTACAATACTTCTCGCAACGGCAGCTCGCTCGAACTCCTTCTCGCCGGTGACCAAATCCACAAGTCCGAAGAGCATGCATGTTCCCAGACCCTTGTTCTTTAGACCCGTGCTCTCGTGCTCGCGGTAGAATTCACACGTCTGACAAATACGAAACTGTGGAGCGGAAGGGTTGTGGTTCAGACCTGGCCCAAACGATTTCGTTGCGATTGTAAAAGCACGCATGCTTTATGGTTGTCAATTTCGGTTTTTTCCTAAGTACCAAATTTATCACAGGATTTAGGGAGATTTGCACGAAAGGCGCTCTTACTATTTGAATATGGTCTCCAAAATGCTCTTCAACTCTGAAATGCTGACTGGCGCTGCCAGCATGTTCATGAGGCAGCGTAGCACAGAGGATTTGTAAGCAAGCGTCTGCATCGTCAGCTTGCGTTCGTCGGTGCTCTCGAGCTCGTCTTTCATGCCTAGCAGAATTTGCTCTGCATCTTCTGGCGAGATCCCCTGCAGAATTTCGAGCTTGCGCTTGCCCTGGATCGTGAGCTCGACCAAATGCCCCATGTACCGCATTCGTGTTTTGAATCGGTTCTCGAGCTCGAACATGGAGCAAACACACTCGTGGATGCACCATATTTGGGCGTCTGAATAGACAAGCAAGTGTGTTCGCATGCGGCGCTCGACGTCTTGTGTGCGCCCAAACTTGATGTAAAATTTGTCGTCATAATTGCGAAACGTGAGCAGGTACAGGACATCCTTACCCCGAAACATATCGACCGTCTTGCCTACCATGGTGGGGGAGTGGCAGCCGCCACTGAACGGCTCCGGCGCATGGACGTCTTCACACACATCATTGTCATCGATTTCAGCGTCTTCTTTTTCAATCCGGCGGCGTTTCCGAGAGGGTACGACCAGGGTTTTGCAGGTGCCGTCCGTGTCCATACAGCATTTTAGGGGCGAAATCTTAAATTCAGTACGGTTAATGGTGTTATGAGTGGATGTGGATTGGTTCTAGTACGTTTGGCGAGTAGCTCCAATCATCGTGTTGGGCCCAAGGAACAAAAATTGATATGCATAGAGTAAATTCACGAGTAGTGTCTTACTTATCGGAAATTGAAATTGAGATATGCATCGCAACGTCGCCTGCAACGCGAACCGGCCACGCCGGCCCCGGCCGTATCGGCGCTCGCCCGAGCCAGGGTCGCGCAGTCCCAAGCCCATTTTCAATCTGAACACTCGCCTGCCGTACAACATCACCACCCAAGAGGCCATTGAGGCGTTTGAAACTTGTTGTGATCTGCCTGATGACAAGCAAGACGAATGCTACGTGGCGTTTGGTGTTGATAAGCGCACGGTTTCGCTCTATTTGGATGTTGTGGTGAATTTCGAGAAAGCGTACCGTGGTGCACCGTACGTTTCGCAGAAAAGCAATTAATACGCTCCCAGTCAGGCTCGAACTGACGACCTCGCGTTTAACAGACGCACGCTCTAACCAACTGAGCTATGGAAGCAGAAAACAAATTGAGGTCTTCGACTGACCTAAGTACTAGAATCAGGTTATGTTTAAATCCTTTTTGTGCATGCGTGTTAAGGGAAAACCGAAGTAACTCTATCAATGATGCGTGTGAGTTTCCGTCATAGAACATGGGCGCGAGCCCGCTGCACAATGGCGACAGTCCGTCTAAAGCGACCTTGCTTCGCAATTGCAGCCAATTCCGAACGCCTCAATCGAATTTTCTGGAGACCAGAAGAGCAAGTGTCTGAAGTTGAGTTTGATCGTCTGCTAACGCCAGTTCTAGGGCACCGATATTCCGTTGTGTTTCTAACAGTGGATAATCGCGTGATTATCAAATTTGACAAAAATACACCGCGCGACAACGAAAACGGGTATTACATGGAACGTAAAGAGCGCTTATACCGGCTGCTCAATGAGTGGGGGTGTGCCCAGCACGTTTATACGGGGTGCGTGAAGAAAATTATCCAGCTCATGGACGAAAAAGACTCGGAACTCCCGATCACGGTGCCTACTGACGTTTATCACGTTGGTGACGGTGAAACGGATTACTATTCCGATTAAGGTCGTTCGTCCCACAGACATGGTGTAAGGCGTTTTACTCGACGCAAAGTGCCCCAGATGCCCGTTGTCGCCAACCCGGCGCCACGCTACCCACCCCACCCCACCCCAGCCCGCCCCGGCCTCCGTCCCCACTCGCCTCTTTTTGTGACCATCTACGCGCGGTTGCGCGTGATGCGCTTGGCCGGCTCCGGCTCGGTCTGCTCGCCGTCGCTCGCCTCCTTGGCCTCCTTGGCGACTGCGATAAGGTGCGTGTGATAGGTAGGTTGTGAAATCCGTCTGAAAGTAGGCGGCTCGCAACGCAATGGCAACCGCGCACGTAAACAAGAAACGCACCCTTCTTGGGCGGGCGGCCGCGCTTCTTGGGCGACTGCTTGGTCTCCTCGGCGGCGTCGGCCTTGGCGTCGGCGTCGACGTCGGTGTCCTCGTCGGAGTCGGAGTCGGCCTCCTTGGCCTCCTCGGCTGCGATTAAGGTGTGCAAGATAGGTGAGATAGATGAGGGCGTAAGTCAGTCAGTCTAGAAGGGTGCGGCTCACACAGTGCGCGGGTAAACGCGCAAACAACATGAAGCGCACCCTTCTTGGGCGGGCGGCCGCGCTTCTTGGGGGACTCTGTGAAAAGAGGGGGTGCGGAGATAATTGTGTTAGTGAGGCTCAGTTGTCCTAGATCAACGAAATTGCTTGCGCCGCGCAAAATATTCTGGTTCGCACCCGCCGCCGCGGCCGCCGCCTTGGACGGGCCTGTCGAGGAGGTGGGAGGAAAGTAAGTTAGTACGATTTACCCAGTGTCACTTATCAAAATCTGTGTTGTCCAGCAAATTAGGTTCGTACCCGCCTCGCCGGCCGCGCTCTTCTTCCCCAGCTTCGCGACATGCTTCACCAGCTCGTCCTGGGCAGTTGACGCCATGGCGTATGGGAATAAGTGTGGTAGGGAAGTTGTGTCAGGCATTTGAAAATAAAATTAGGAAATGCGCTCAATGGCAAAGCATGTATAGGCGACAATCGTACATACTGGTCCATCTTGACCTTGATTTCCGGCGGAATCTCGGCGTTGGGGTGCCACAGGCGCCGGTCGTAGACGATGTCGCCGTCGATTTCGCCCACGCTGGGCGCCCACTGGATGATCGGGTTGTTCGACGTCTTGTCCCAGCCGCAAATCCACGCGACGCCGGAGAGGAAGCCTGTACGCGCCGTTGGTGTGAAGAAACAGCCACGTAGAGCATGTGTAAGATATAGAGACAAATAGATGCAATCCTCGATTCAAGCAAACAGGACGGTGGTGCTCCCTGCGCGCCGCTCATCCTGCCGCTCCCCCGGCGCGCGGCCGCCGACATGCAGTTGTGCGAATTCAAAGCACGCACATGGCGCGGCCAGCGGGCGGGCGGGGCGGCGCGCGCGACGGGAAACGGCCGCCGGGAAAAGCGGGCGCGCGGAAGGCGAACAGAGCCTCCCTGCGCGGCGCTCATCCCGCCGCTCCCCCGGCGCGCGGCCGCCGACATGCAGTTGTGCGAATTCAAAGCACGCACATGGCGCGGCCAGCGGGCGGGCGGGGCGGCGCGCGCGGCGGGAAACGGCCGCCGGGAATAGCGGGCGCGCGCACCGTTCTTGTCGTTGGCGAACGTGCCCTCCGGCGCGAGGAACGGCGGCGGCGGCACGTACTTGATTTCGGGCTGCTTCTTCGGCGACATTTTTGTTGCGGGACGGCTCAGAAGGCGAATGGTGCTCGCCGCCGGCGCGCGCGCTGGGTCATTCAAACCGGCACACAAGCCCTGAGGTGCACAACCAAAAAGGCTTCTGCCACAGGCCAAATGCCTTGTGCACAGCACCAATCGGCTCTGCCCGCTCCCTCAACTGCGACTTGCCTCCCCGCCCGCCACAGGCCAAATGCCTTGTGAACAACACCAATCGGCTCTGCCCGCTCCCTCAACTGCGACTTGCCTCCCCGCCCGCCACAAGCAAAAAGGCCTCTGACACAGGCTAAATGCCTTGCGCACAGGGCCAATCGGCTCTGCCCACTCCCGCCCCCTCCTGCCGCCTGCAACGCGAACAGCGCCAACTATTTGAGCTTTGTTGTCGTTACAGCGCATCCCCGGCGCGCAACAGCACCCACGTACGCAAAACACACGCCCACCCACGCAAAACACACGCCCCCCTTCCAAGCCCCAAGCCTCCCTTCCCACTCCCTGCGTTCCGCACCAGCGCATTCACCCCACACGCCCTCTTTCAGCTGCTGGACGGCTCTCAGCCGGCCTTCTTCGGCTTGTAGAACAGCGTGATGCCGAACACCTTCGTCACGATGTCCGGGTGCTCGTTCTTCATGTCATCCCAGCCAGCCAGAACCTCGTCGTATTTCTTCTTGATGCGGTCCACCACGTTCTTCGGCATGCGGCCCTTCGTCTTTGTGACCAAGCCCATCGCGCACATCTTGGCGATGATGCGCGCGCTGACGTCGTTGTGCTTGTTCTCATACAGCTTGTCGAGGACGCCGTTGAGCACCTCCTGGGACATGTGCCCCTTCTCCACGATCCAGGCCTCCGCGATCTCGTCGCTGATCAGATACTCCTCCTTTTTGCTCTCCTCGTCGTTGCTGTCCTCGTCGTTGCTCTCCTCGTCGGTGCTCTCCTCGTCGGTGCTGCTCTCCGGCTCCTCCACCTTCGGTTTCTCGACCTTCTTTTTCTTGGGCGGCGCCGGCTCGTCGTCGTCGGTCTCGGCGACGGTCTTGTCGAACGGCGACGCCGCCGGGCGCTTGCCGGGGCGCTGCGGCGCCTCCTGCGCCGACTTGCGCCCGGCGGCGGCCGCCGCCTGCGGCAGTGTGGCCTCCATGGCCGATGGCGTCGTGGCCGGCGGCGGCGGCGG
>Ga0255177_1000183_pt1 | contig 30757 bp, 20 predicted proteins | sample Atl_Atlam_RepB_8_2_FD_183641 | JGI IMG/M metagenome (GOLD analysis project Ga0255177, IMG submission 183641) | Freshwater microbial communities from Altamaha River, Georgia, United States - Atl_Atlam_RepB_8d | ecosystem: Environmental > Aquatic > Freshwater > River | place: USA: Georgia...
CTAGGGTACTACTTAGTGTTGTAGCACCTGTAACACCTAGTGTACCTGCAATTGCTGTATTACCACTAGCTGCTGTAACGTTAAATTTATTAGTATTAACACTAACATCGCCTGTAACAGCTAAGGTACTACTTAGTGTTGTAGCACCTGTAACCCCTAGAGTACTACTTAGTGTTGTGGCACCTGTAACGCCTAGTGTACTACTTAGTGTTGTAGCACCTGTAACGGCTAGGGTACCGCCAATATTTGCTGCTTTTGTAACGCTAACTAAACCAGTACCATTTGGATCTAGTATAATATTACCGTTAGTATCTGTACTACTAACAGTATTATCATTTAAATCTAAATTATCTACTTTTAGATTATTTAGTTTGCTGCTACTATCTGCAATTAGTGCACTATTGGCTGTAAGTGTACCATGTACATGATCTAGTAAGTCTGTAAAATATTTTCCGCCGATAACAAATTGTGGCGCACCACCTGCTGTTTCGGTACCAAAACCTATATATAAGCGCTCACCGCCATTTGCCTGTGAACCACTACCGGCTGAATATGCTAATTCTCCGTTTCCTAGTGTGGTTGGTGCAGTTGAGGAACTTGAACGCTTGATACGAATAATTGAAGCCATCTTCTATCTCCGATTAATAGTAGCCACCTTCCATATTTTGGGCATCAAGCGTTGTTGTTGCTACCCATTTCTGCGATGTTGAATTATAAACTAAAACGCCACCATTTGTTAAATTTGTTACATCTACATTTGTTAAGCCTTGTAGGGTAGTTACGCCTGCAGGACCGATCATACCACTTATTATAACTACAGGATCTTTTCGTTCAATAACTACCGCATTATTTTTTTCTGTAACAATTACATCAGTAGTCATCTGGTAACCTCCTGTACTAAGGTCAGGTTTCCTGTTACTAAAGTAGTTACTACGCCACTAGTATCTGTTAGCTCTAAACTATATACGGCGGTGGGAAATGTAAATGCGCGTGTTTGGGCAGCTGTAATAAACATACTAATTGTACTATCATTAGTATTAATAATTATTCCACCGTTTGTATTTGTTAGTTCAATTATAGTACTGGTACTATCTAATGTTTCTCTAATCTGCATCTGTGCCGTATAACCAACAAGTGGTATAGGCAAATTATATTCAATAACTCCGCCACTAGTATATGCTGTATAATTAGAACTATTTACTTGATTTAATGTTACCGTATTGCTAGTTGTATTAGTAGCAATATAATAATCGTCTTCGCCAGTAACATTAACTTCTTTCATACCACTAACACCAACCACTCTAACCCTCCAATTTACTGGAATCGTGTGATTACTTTGTGTGGTTATAACACAAGGTGCAGCTTTAGTTATAGCACTAATATTTGCATAACCTTTTGTTTGACTTTCCCAGCGCAAGGTTTCACGAAATGTAGTGCCTTGATAAATTTTATAATTAATTTTAGCAGGTGTCATGTTACACCTTTACCTTTCTAAGAGCGGCCAGTTTCTTAAAACTATTTAACTCTGTGGTAAGTGCAGCAATTTCTTCCTGCAACTTATTATTCTCAATATTTAATTTAGTTAGTTGACTGTTTAGTTCAACTATATCTAGTTGTAATTTTGTTAATTCTTCAGTAAGTTTACTATTATGTTGGCCCATACGCTCTAATTCTTCGTGCATCATTTTGATTACACTAGTTTCTGCATCGGTACTTCGCCAATCTTTTAATAGCTTTTGCACACCTACTGATAGTGCAATTATTGCCATAGCTGCTACACTAATGGTTTGTACCAGGCTATGATTTTCTACCTCAACCATTGTAGCTCCTCTCCATTGGCAGTGGTTTATAACTAGTTATGAATAGACCTAGCTACTGCCTAATATTTACAGGCACTGCTATTGTCAAGTAAAAATATTCAAACCTTTTTTAACACTTGTATATTATAACACAAGGGCAAGAGCTTGTCAACTAGAAAAAATACCCTGCTCAATCGATATTGAGCAGGGTATTGACTAGTACTTGTTGTGTTTTTTGCCGACTCGATGTGTGGTTTCCAATTCAGTTTAGTGAATTCGGTCGCCCAGTCGGGGTAGATTTGTGGATCCAATAAGTTGTTAAAATTTACTGCTGCTGTCCACCTCCGCCTCCACCTCCGCCGCCACTTGGTACGAAGAAGTAAACATCTGTGCTACATGATGCAGAATAGCCACCATAATACACAGTAAATGTAGCAGTAATTGTTCCAGGTGTTGTTACTCCACCACCTACACCACTTTGACTGCCACTACACGGATATACTACTCCAGTACAACCTCCGCCTGCACAAATTTCTACTGTGGTTCCGCTACACGTTCCAGTTGTAGACCAGGATAAGGTAGTAGTACCGCCTATTGCTACACTACTTGGGCTAGCACTACAACTAATAGATAATGGAGGCGGGCTAACATAACAGTCGGGATGATTAGTTTCAGTTTGTGTATAGTTATTACAACCGGTAGGAGACCCACCACCACTATATACAGTAACTTTATTATTATTGCCTATATTAGCACTAGCGCAGTAACTATATAAAGCTGTACCGTAGGGTAAGCAACAATAACCTCCTCTATCGTACCAACCACCTCCACAAGAACCATCATTGTAGAACTCTTGAGTTTGACCATAGCCAGTTCCACCTAAGTAAACACATTGAGTATTTCCACTCCAACCTGCTGGGGCACAGCAACCGGCAGTATCTGTGTAACTACTTGAGCTATAACCACCACTACCATTACAAGTTGTAATAGTTCTAGTAACTCCACTACAAGTATTACTTATAACCTTTTCTGAACCTGGATAGCAAGTTTCATTTGTATCTTCATAGTATGGAGCACCACAATTTGCCGGCTGATATTCTCTACGGATATAGCCGGTACAGCCACTACCACTTTCACAATAAGTTGCACCAGTATAGTAACCAGGCATAGAGCAAGGTTGTGGTGCGCTATAATCTGTATTTGCAAGACACGTTGTAGTATTATTAGTATTTTTTCCGCCAGCGTAAATTGGATACTGTACACAACCACTACATGTAGTATAGCCTAAAAATGTTGGTGGACTAGTAACAGGAGGGCAACAATCGTTATCTGGTGTATAAGTGTAATTGTAACCACAATACCCATCATGATATTTTCTGCGTCTTTGCGGATTATACTGATCAGTTATACAAATTGATTCTAGTACCGTAGTTTTATCTTGTGAACAGCAGTCACTATAAGCATTAGCCTGTAGTAAATCTCCTGTAGTAGTACCACAATTACCGTCAGTTACTGTTTTATACTTATTTGCACCAACACATACATAACTACTGCCATCCCATGAACCTGGAGCTGCGCAAATGTATAGGGTTACTCCAGCACTTACACTACCTCCAGCATTACTTGCTGTTAAAGTCCAGTTAGTTGTAGTAGTTACACCAGTAGCTAGTGCTGCATCATTACCACTACTACCTTGATCTCCACCTATTCCGCTAATAGTGACGCTAGTAGCATTACTAGTGCTCCACCTAAAGAAAGCTGTATAGCCATTACTACTATAAGGAACAGACCCTGCTGAACTACCATAACTACCTCCGCTTAATTTTATTTGAAAGTAATCAATTGTAGGTGGATTAGGTGTTTGACTTGTATCATTAATGTTTATTGAAGCTGTTTGATAATATGGAGTTCCAGTATATGGTCCTGTTTTATATATACCTACACTAAAAGTTTCTGGGCTTGGACTAGATTCTGTTGCTTGATCAGCCGCAATACATATAGAAAAATTTCTAGTAAAAGTACCATTTTGACTTGTTAGTGTGCCATAAGGATTGCCACTAAAATCTGCACCAGTAGTATTTGTTCCGCCAATTGCAGCATAATAAAAATTTCTAGGTGCTCCGCTGGTAGTATTATCTGTAGCATTAACTGTAAAAGTTACACAGTTACCTTCGTTAACACTTGCAGGATCCCAAGTTATACTATTTATTTGAACATTACTATATACTGGATCAAGCGAAGTATCGTTAATAGTAACTAGTTTGCTTAGTATAACACCATTAGTTATACTATCTTTTCGTAAATCTAAGTAAAATTGTTGAGCACCTTCAGTTAATTGGTCAGCAACAGCACTAACTGTAAAAGCTGCTTCTCCAGCGTCACTACTTAGTATTCTACCACTAGTAAAATTTATATTTACATCACTGCTGTTGGTAGTATCATGACGTATACTTAAATAAACTCTAGTAGTTCCCCAAGTAGCTACATATTGTGTGCCTGTTACAACATATTCGGCACTATTACCCTCGTTTATATCACTTGGGCCTAATACTTCCCAATCTGCTAGCTGACTTGTATCCGCAACTGGAACAGTTACGCTTGCTACAGCGGTTCCACCGGCTGTAGTGCGTACCTCCATAACTATGTTTTCTTGGCCTTCATAGGCCTGATCGCGAGCAATCGTTCTAGTAAAAGTTGCGCTATTATTTGTAACTGTAACGGTTCCACTATTAGTATTATCCGTAAAATCAGCAGCAATTATTGTGCCTGTATTAATCCAATATAGTGTAGTGCCATTCTGCACATTAGTAGTTGTAATAGTAAACGTAGCCAAAGCACTAGTAGTTTCGTTTACACTTGCTGGATTTACTGTAATACTATAAGTAGGAGCCGCATTATTTAATGTAGTTGATTGTGATGTTGCTAATATTGTGCCACTACTATTTATATTTCTAAAACGTATTTGTACGGTTTTTAATGTTGTATTATAAACTGGATCAACATTGGTTGAGATTGTAAGTGAATATATGCCATTACCATCAGCACCTATAGTTCCACTTGTTGCTGACATATCACCGCTACCAGCAGTACCAATTTGTTCCCAATATATACCAGCAGCAGGCGTTACTAAATTTGTAGTAGTAATTGTATACGTAATACTACCACCTTCAGTAATACTAGTACTACTTTGTGTTAGTGACCAGGTAGTAGGGGCGTCTGCTACTGTTACAGTGTTTGCTGTAGCTACTATTGTTCCACTATATCCGCCAGTACGTAAATTAGCTATAATACTTCTGCCACCATCATAAACACTAGATACAGTTGTATTAATAGTAAAACTGCCAGTGCCATAGCTACCAGATGTGGTAATAGTAACAGTACCTTGACTAGTACCTACTGTACCACTATTAGTCCAGTAAAGTACTGTACCATTAGCAACGTTAGTAGTATTTACAGTAAAAGTAACACTATTACCTTCTACAATATTAGTTGCACTAGGAGTTATACTATAGCTAACATAGCCGCAGGCTACGCTATTAGATGTATCTATATTGTATGTAGTACAAACTCCGCCAGAATAGTTACCAGTATAGTAAGTTTTTCTTTCTACATAATTAGCTAAGCATTGCGAAGATAGAAGAGTATTTGCCGCAGGACAGGTGCTGCTATCTACAATAGTAGTACTAACTGTAACCTGTGGATAATTAGTTAAAGCAATAGTTAATACTTTGTCTCCATCTGTTCTAACATCAGCTAAACTAGTAAAAGTTCTACTAGCTGTATTATTATTTACTGTAAATATTCCTGAACTACTAAGAGCTCCTCCACTCCAGTCGCTGGTATCAAATGTAGTGTTGTTTATTGAATAGGGAACTTGTGTACCATTTAATACATTTGTAGTAGTTAATGTAATAGTTACACTGCCACCCTCGTTAATACTAGTGGCACTTGTAGATAATTGATAAGTACTTGCGCTAACATTAAATGTAACTGATGAAGTTACACTGCCATATTGATTTGTTGCAGTTAAGGTCCACGTTGTAGCATTTAGGACTGCACCTGCTAATGCTACATCGGTACCACTACTAGCAACTGTGCCAACACCATTATCAATAGTAACACTTGTGGCGTTTGTAACATCCCACTTAAAATAAGGAGTTTCACCGCTTAATCCAGTTACACTACTACCATAAGTACCAGTACTATTTGGTTTAACTTGAAAATAATTAATTGTAGGTCTATCTTTGCTAGTATCAGCTATAGTTATATAACTGCTTTGATAAAATGGAGTTCCTACATATGGCCCGGCAGTATAAAAATTAACACGAAACTGCTCTTGTGCATTTTCAGTAGCATAATCCTGTTTTATTGTAATGCTAAATGTACGTTGCCCAGTACCGTTTTCTGTAGTTAGCGTACCATATATTAGCCCTACAAAATCATCACCAGTTACGTTAGTTCCACCTTCTATAGCCCAGTAAAAATCTCTGGGTGCACCGCTAACAGTATTATCTTGTACATTTATAGTAAACGCGACTACGCTGTTTGCAGTTTCATCGGGACTTGCAGGACTATAGCTAAAACTAGTTATATTTGGATTTGTATAAAATGGAACATTAGTAATATTAAAAGCTACACTTGCGGCATTATTAGTTAAACTAAAAGTAGCTGTTTCTGTGCCCTCACTATTATCATTTCTAGTTGTAGGTATTGTTACAGATGCTGTATTATTTTGTACTGTAAAACTGCCGGACAAAACTCCGCCTAGTGAAAAATCTTCACTAGTAATATTGCTGCCACTAATTACCCAAGGTACACTAGTTCCATTTGGTACTCCAGTTGTAGTTAATGTAACAACTATATTATTTCCCTCAGCTACACTAGTAGGGCTGGCACTTAAACTATAGGTAGCTGCTGGAAATTCTATACTACCACCACCTACATCATAACTACTACCATCAATATAAATTATATATTGTACATCAGAACCCTGTGTAAGATCATAGTTACTAAAATATGCATCTACGAACTCATAATTTCTTAAAGCCACTCTAGCTGTTATTGCATTAGTTGCAGATCTTTTATATACAGCTTGAAAATCAAATAGATATGATGCAAGCGCACCTGGACCAGTTGTATAAGACTGAGTTTTGAAAAAATAAGGCAATACAAAAGCCGCTTTAGTCGGTACATTACTGAGGTTAATAACTTGGCTACAATTAGCTTGATTACACGGATAGCCACAACAAGTATTACTAAAGCCTGTGCCAGTCGCATATCTAAAAGGTATATTAAATTGGACTGCATCATTAGGTTTAAAATGTTTTTTATTAGAATCAAACGTACATTGCTGATCGGCCCTACGTAACTGAAGACCATAACCCGTTGTAGATCTAGGATTAACTGGATTTATGGAGAAGAAATAGACTTCTGGAGCATCAGCACTTGTAGGTGTATATGTATTAGGAAAATATACATTAACAGTAAAGTTATACCCTTGATTCCAGTCACCATCTGCCCAATATTCTCCACCATTATTAGGAACAGTAATAGCCGCAAATCCTCCATTACCACCTATACCTGGTGTTTGATACGTAATAGAATAATATCTATCACTATTGTAGCCAGCAACAGGTCCGGTAACGCTTAGTGGAACTCCTTTACCAGCAAACCATGGTTTAATATAATCGTCATCAAGTACTATTTCGCCACTAGTATTATAAAATTTAAAACCATAAGTCATTTTGCAAATACCAATATTTTACTAGAGTTTCTATAAACGGTGCCACTAGGATCGTTAATAGCGCTTGTGTTTAATTGCACATAACGTATTCTAGGTATGAAACTGGGCCCCTCCGGATCATAAACAGCTACTGGATCATAATACCAATTTTGATCTCCGTTAAACAACGTAATCCAAAATATTACTTTGTTTTTTAAATTTGGCAAAGTAACACTGTTAAAAGTGCTGGTTCCATCATAAGTAACATACCCACTACCAGTAGTGGGTATTATTACAGTATTTATATAAACTCCACCGGTACTCGTGCTATCATAATCTACATTTCCACTGCTATCTAATAACTTTAATCCATATGCCATTATGATAGATTCCCCATTATAACTCTTAATACATTGTTTTCATAAACTTCTATTTTATTATTAAATAGTTTAATATAACTCCCTGTATTACTAGCCCCAATAACTAATTTTCCAGCATCTATACTACCAGCTCCAATTCTAGCAGCATCTAAAGTTCCTGTAGTTATTTTTCCAGCACTAAGATTTCCAATATAGGCATCTCCAATTGCTGCTTCTTGCATAAAAGTAGCTACATTAGTACTACTAATTTTATTATTACTAGTAATAGTAGTAAACGATCCAGTACCGGCATTACTAAGAGTAATGGTGCCATTGGTTTCCGTAATGCTAATATTTCCGTTTATTATTCCAGTTGGTGCATTGGTTAAATCAGTTTTTACAGCTGCTAAACCTGCCGCATCAATAGTTGTACTAGTAGCTCCGCCTCCTTGTAGTGAATAAACCGCTCCTGTTTTACTAATGTACAAGTTGCTGTTTAATATTCCAGCTGGTGCATTAGTTAAATCAGTTTTAATAGCACCTAAGCTAGTAGCTGTAATATTACTGTTCAATATGCCAGCTGGTGCATTAGTTAAATCAGTTTTAACTGCACCTATACTAGTAGCAGTAACGTTGCTATTGTCTAATATACTAGGATAGCTTGTGCTGATGTTACTCCAATCAAGTGCTGTTCCTGCTCCAAATAATATATTACCATTAGCGTCTTTAACAGTTAAATTTCTAGTATCTATTTTATCGGAAGTAACTGTACCAGTAATAATATTACCACCATTAATGCTAGTAGTTCCGCTATTACCGAAACTTAAAGTATTTGTTCCATTACTTATGCTTTCTGCGGCAGTAAATGTAACTAATCCAGTAAATCCAATTGCTTGAGTAACACTACCAAATGTTGGCTGTCCTGTACCGCCACCAGCAGTTGTTTCTACTACTGTGTATGTAACATAGTAATATTTGTTAGAGTTGCCAGCAGCATATACTGGAGCACCTTTTGCCCAGCCAGATAACCCAGTAAAATCACCGCTAGTAAAATTATAGCTTACTCCGGTATTACTTATACTAGGCGTGCTACCATCAGTTACTACGCTTTGGTAATGAACTATACCAGTAGCTGTGCGCTTACCAATACTGCCATCTTTAGCAACACTCATAGTTACAGTTTTACTGTAATTTACACCACTAGCAGTAATTGTTAAAGCTGCAGTTATATTAGTTACATTTGCACTAGGAGTTATAGTAATTGTTTGATTACTGCCAGTAGCAGGAGTAGCTCCGGTTATAGCCCAAGAATAACTACTAGGAGTCAAATTTTGATATGTAGCAGTAAGTGTAGCAGTGCTAGGACTATACACTCCATTAATATCTACTACAAAATTAGTTACTCCACTAATATCTATAACTTTACCATCATTGCCGTGTTCCGCTACTATAGTAGGTGTAGTCCATTGACCTGTAGTAATTTCATCTACAGTTGAGGAACTAGCTGCGCTAGCATAAATAGCCCATAGATATTTTCCAGAACTATCTGCAGGAGGAGTAGTAGACCAACCATTTAATATAGTATTAAGTGTGTCAGCTATATTCCACACACTAATTGCAGCAGTACTAAAGGTGTATTTTAAACTAGCAGTTGGTGTTAAATTTGTGCTAAGTGTAGATGTAGCAGTACGTTTGTATAGCGTAACAGTTGCAGTATTTATACCATTTTCACTATATTTTACAGGCGTAGACCACTCATTAGCAGTAATAGTATCAGTTCCACCACTACTTTTAGCTGTTGCAACAGTTACCCATAATGGATCAAGTGTACCAGTGCCATATATTTCTTTTGACCAACCGTTATCTAATTGATCTGTACTAGTATCTATTTGAAAGGTGCTAAAATCAAACGTGGCAGATCCTGGTCCTAGGCTAGTAGGCCATCCGGTCCAGCTAGTATTATCTGGTGCACGTTTATACGCGAATACAAGACTGGAGCTTTTGCCACTAGTTAACCTGTTATACTTGTATATTTCAGTAATAGTAAAACTATCACCAAAAGTACTTTTACCACTAATAGTTAAAGTAACTGTAGCGCTTGTTTCAGCGGTAAAACTTGTTAGATTTCCTAGTGTAGCGGTATTATCACCATTAATAGCATCTTGTACGGTACTAATACTACCACTAGTTAAACCAGTACCGTCTACTTTTTGACTTATTCTCCAACGCCCGTTAGCAGTACCAACTCCATCATACTTAAGTATTGTACCACCTTGTTTAACAGTTATCGTTGCACCCGTTCCAGTAAGTATAGCTTGATTACTATCATTAAATGATACAATAGGTACAGCTGGAACTAAATCACTACTAATGCTGGCAATTATTAAATTTGTCCAGCTAACATTTACTATTCTTGGAACAATACTAGTATTACCACTTCTGCCAACGTGTTTTGCTAGTATGCGATAGTTATTACTAGCTGGTTTAATCCAATTAAATTTACCAGTTTTGCTATAACCTATAAGCGTACTATTTGTCCACAGTGTATTCTTCTCTTGTGTAGATTCAGTAGAATTAGGTACAGCACTAGTTACATAACGTAACTCTGTAGTGTCATAGTCACTGTCTGTAGGTATATCCCAAGTTAATTCTATGTTTAACTCGTTTAAATCATATGACAAATTACTTACATTGGTTAAACTACGAACACGACCCTGAACAGTATGTGTTGCAAAATCAGTCCATAATCCAACTACACCATTACTAGCAATGTATCGTAATCTATACTTATAGGTTTCATTTTTTAATACATTTGGTATATAAATTGTGTTATCAGGATATGCTACTCTAATTGATTTTGTACTAACTGTAGATACAGCACTGCTAAGATCATATTCACATTCAATAAAAGCTGTATTAGTAGGCAAGTCTGCTGGATGCCCAAAAGCTATTTTTATACGATTTTCACTAATTACGGGCGCAATTAAATCTCCAGCAGTTTCATCACTGGATACGCCTGTTATAATTGGTTTTTGTGTACTAGTATATAAGCTTCTATTTAACTCTGGTGGTAAACTTATTTGTGTTTCGAAAACTGTGTTAGTAGTATTTAATGTTTGATAATCTGTAAATAAATTGTATGTATCAGTAATGCCGTAGTCTACAAGAGTTAGTCTAGCGCTTTTATTACTTGTAGGCTCAATACTAATTACTAATAAGTCTTGTGCTTCTTGATTTAAGTAACCAAATAAGTATAAATCTCCACCACTAACTTCTGTGGTAGTTGTACTGCTAGAAAGTTTTACTTTCTTATAATACCCGCTATTTAATGTTACGGTACCACTAAGATTAGTTTGTCCAAATGAATTAACCGCTTGTGTATAGGTAAAACTTAATTGATCTCCGCTAACTGCTGTAACAGATACCTGATTATGTACATAGCTTAAGCTTGGCACACTAACACTTATCATATCACCAACAGATAAACTATGTACACTACTAGTAGTTATTGTAATTACGTTATTTGAGGCACTAGCGTTGGCTATATTAAAAGACTGTACAATTCCTCTAGTTGTGCTAGCACCAACAGAACTACGTATTCTAATAGTATGATTTTGACTACTGTTTATACTGATAGTTTCATCTAGTTCTAATAAGTCACTAGCTAGGCGATTTTTAACACGACCACTGTCTAGACCCCACATAGGTACATCGTGCATGACTTTTACACGATCGCCACGGTTACATACTAGGTATTCTAAATCTGCATTAAGTGAATATACTTCACGACGTAGATATGCCTGTGCCATATGCCATTTAGCATGATCTACAACCGCAGCAGCTTTAGTTACTCCTGGTAGTTGTATAGATTCAAATAACTCAGCAGTACTAGCCGTTTTGTCTGTTTTATATACAATTATTTCACTTTGTTGATAGTTGTTATCTTCATCTAAAAAGTTTACACGCAATCCGTCTGGTAATTTGGGTAGGGCTCTAATTCCCTCAAATCCCCAACTATTGTGTGGAGTAAAATGTTGTACAATATTTGACTTTGGCTCGTCAATAGTTACAGACCACTTACCGTTGATAAGTGCAGGGCTGGCCCTGCCGGCTGCACATATATCACGTAGTATATCCATAATACTACGCGTATCTGCTATTATGCTATTATACTCTAACTTAAAAGTTTCGGTTTTTTGGCTACCAACAGTTGGTGTATAAGTAATAGAACGATTCTGGTTACAGTAATTCCACCAATATTGTATTTGTGGTAAATCTAATTGACTATCTGTAACGGGTTGCGGATTTGCTGGATGTTGTAGTACATATCTAAACAAATCTGCTGGATTACTACTTGTTCCATAGCTCCAACTGGTACCGTTATAACGATTTAACCAAGTTTGTACAATAGCATTAATACCATCCAGTTGACCATTAATTTGATCAGTAGCCTTAATGCGTAGTGCAGTTTTAGCTATTTTAGAATTACGTGGATCTACTAATATTTCACCATTACTAGGTGTTTTATAGAATGTTGCGGCTAAAAATGTTACAGTATCACTATACCTATAGTCTGGTACTATATCTGGATCATCACCATTTTCTCTGCGTGCTCTAACACTTAGTGTACCTGTTGTGCCAGTAGGAAAGTTCTTTTCAAAACTAATAGTAAATGCGTCTTTTTTAGCCGCATCGCTACCAATTAATCCGCCAACTGATTTACCGCCTGCATATGCTGTATATGGTTCTATCCAACTATTCCAAGTCGTGCCACCATTTGTGCTATATTCAATAGCTATATTTACAGGTGCAGGTTCACGATCACCCGCTTTAGTGTTTATCCTACTCAAACCCTGTGGAAAATGTATATCTACTACTAATGTATTTACACTATCGCCGTTATTTGCAGCAGTGATCCATGGTCCAGCAGGAATTGCATTAATTGTGTATTGGTCTGTTTCGCCGTAACGCTGGTCTTGCTCACCACCAACATAACCCATAACAGACTGAGTTTGTGTATTACCATTTTGTAGTGGACTATACGCTTTGTTATTAGCATCTCTAGCACCAGTTAGTGCTGTATTAACTAAATTTTGATATACATCACTGCTATAAATAGTATTAAATTTTTCAATATTTGCTGCATCAGCACTATCATTTTTTCTATCTAGTGTGATAAACATGTCCTGTGTTTGATTAGGACTGTCAAACTTAGCAAACTGATAGCTTTGATTTTGTTGGCCTAGATTAAGTGCAACTTCACCAATTTTATAAGTTGTAGCATCTATATTTAGTGGGCCATATCCCCAGGCCAATAGCATTGTTAAGTAGCTATCACGCTCATTTAAAAATGTAGCATAATTTTGGGCACCAAGGGCCGGTGTCATACGAACTTTACCCAATATTACTGGTATAGCCCCATATGGGTTTGATTGATTGGCACCACCAGTAACCATATACTGTTGTTCTGTAGTACCGGGATCTTTTGTTGTTGGCGGACGTACTGGTGCTATTGCATTAATTAGTGCTCCGCCAACAATAGTAACTGCCATTGTAGCAAAAGTACTACCTACAGCTCCAGCTGCCCAACCAGCAGCAATTGAGGAACCTACTAAACCACCACTAGTAGCTGCAATTAATCCACCTTCTAATGCTCCGGCAATATAGGGGGCATAAATAGCTAGCGCAACAAATAGTGCTAGTCTAACAACATCTTTTCCAGGAATAGCTCTGTATTCGACAACATCTGTGTCTTTAAGGACAAAAGTATCCCACCGCTCTACTGTAATAGGGCGACCGTTTACAAGTATAGCTGCATAGGATTTTAATTCTGGTGCAACTTTCCACTCATCAACTACAAAAGTGTGTAGTTGCTGTAGAGTAGTACCAGGAGTTATTGGTAGTGTATATCGTTCAGTTTTTAGGGGATGTGGAACGGTATTTAGTATAACATTTTTGCTAGAATTATACTTAAAATATCCAACTATACGCTTACGCCATAGGACGCTATCAATAGACTCAACAACACTAGTAGAATTTTCACTAATATGAATAAATTGTTTATCGTTTATAGCTACAGCAATATGGGATTCGCTTCCAAGTAGCTTAAATAAAATAACTGCGCCTGATTCAAGCGCAGTTATTTCGTCCCAACCTTCACGATATTGAGCAATTAATTCTTCTAGCCTAGATGTATCATCTGTTGTTGTATAGTCATCAACAAAACTAGGTAATGTTATATTAAACTCATTTTTGTAAATAAGTCTAACCAATCCCCAACAATCTACACCATTAAAATCTCTACCACGTTCCTTAAAAGGAATTCCAATATATTTATTTGACCACATTAGAATAATCCTGGAAAATATGCTGGAGTAAAATTATGAAGCGGAAAAGGTTCACGTTCATAATTTATCATAGTTAATTCGGCAGAAACTTGATCTTTATTATAAGTAAAATTACTTATGTAAAAATCGTTAAAAGTAGCCTCTGCATCAGCATTAACATTAAACAATGCATTACCTGGCTCTACATATTTAGATAGTAATAAATCTAACTTTATTTTTGGAGGGCCAGTAATAGTTCTAACAATAGGTACCACATATCTAGTTACGTCAAACATAGTAATAGAACATTTAGGTGCTTGACCTTGTTCTTCAGTAGGCAAACTGATTTCCATAGGCAAAAAAGTATAATCGCTGCCTTTCCAAGTAATACCATATATAACTTCTTCAGCAGTTTCACTAATACGTTTAGTGAAACTGTCACAAAGTCTTAGTACAACATTGTTTACATTATCAGGATCATAAATAGTTACAGTAGTAATTAAATTAGTATCTGTTTCTGGAGAAAATATTGCTTTTAATGCCTCTGGAGACATTGATGTTAATCTGCTCATGGTAATACTTCTAACTGTAGTGATACTGTCCAATATCCTGGGGCAAGATAGCTTGTAGTAAACAAGCTATCTCCTTGAGGAATTATTCTAACTTCTTCGATAGTGTTGGTTCTAGGGTGTGGAAAACCAAAGCGTATAGTTCCTCTAATTGTATTTTCTACAAAGTTTTTTAGTGTAGCTACTTCAGCATTAGTCATAATAAAACTAAGACTTAATTGACTAGGACGCTTACCTAAATATCTCATTTTGGCAGGGCCTTTATCCATACTAGTTCTTTGGATAAGTGCTCCATGATTTTCACTAAAACCTTTTTGAGGTACTTGTGGTAAACTTAATGCTGTCCACGAGTATGTATAGGCCATACTATCTCCTTACTAATGCTGGGCTTAATCCATAATTACCCCGCAAAGAATTTTGCATAGGGCTTCCAGGTTGAGCCATATTTCCTGCTACCATTTCGCTAATAATTACATCAAAGCTACGGTTACCTCTACTATCTACTGTTTCCTTAGCTTCAACATTGGCTTGAGTATTATTGTAGATATTAATTTCTGTTTTTCCACCAGTTGCTCGTACGCCAAATGAACCGTTACTAGTTTTAACAGCTGGCATAACAAATTCAGGACCAGCTTCTCCAGCTACAGCCATTCTGCTGCCACCACTATGTGCAAATAGAGTAGGACTATTTAATAAACCACCTTTTGCATACTTATCCATACCTGCAAACATTGCGCTAGAACTAGTAAATAGTGCTCCTTTTGCTGCTGCTCCTGGTAAATAAAATGGTGTTGAGGTTGCAGCTGCAGTCGTACCTGTTGCTGCAATAGCACTGGGGAAAAATCTTGACATTAAAGATTGCTTTAATGGTTCCATAAGAGTAAGCTGTAATTGCAACTTTAATAATCCAGCTAGTGCTTCATATATAAAATCTTTAAAAGCCGTTTTACTACCTTTAGCAAAATTAACAATAGCATCTGTTAAACTGTCTACTGTTCCTTTTAAAAGATCTCTATATTTTTCCTGAGAACTGGACAATTCATTATTTAGATCAATTAATTTTAATTTACTAGCTTCACCTTCTGTGGCTGCGGCTAGTTCTGCTTTTCTTACAGACTCTATTCCGTCTCTAGCTATTTTATAACCTTCTTCAGTTAATCTAGGATCTTTGTCATACCGACGTTTTTCTAGTGCTGCTAATTTAGCATCTGCGTCTCTATTTATTCTTAGCCTATCGCGTTCTGTTTCTAGCTGTACTTTTCTAATAGCTTCTGATTTTTTAAGCAATTGATATTCATTGTCTAACAAAAGCCCTCTATCGTGTAATATTTGTGATATTTGACTTTCAGTATCTAATCTTTCACTTCTCAGCGAATATTGAATATCATCAAGTTTATTGTTTGTTTCAATCACTCCTTGGGAAACTTCATAATTTATATCTTTTAATCTATTAGTTTGTACAATACTTAAATCTAGTTCCTTATTACCTTTTCTTCGCTCAGCATTTTGTTTTGCTAGAGAAATTTCAGTATTTAAGTTAGATTGTGCGATACCAGCTTGTTCCATTTGTTGACTGGTAAGTTTACCTTTAAATGCTTCGTCAATTCGTGCTTGTGCATTTTTGCGTCTTATTTCAATATCCTCAAGTTCTTTTTCATAGTCACGAATTATTTTTGCTTTAGATGCACTATCTTCAATAATAGCTCTTTCCTCAGCAAACAAATCTTTTAAGGTACTTTCTGTTTTAGTACGCTCATCAGCTAAATCTTGCCCTTGTCTAGTTAATTCATTAATGCGTTTTGTTAAATTTAATTCTGCATCTAGTCTGGCTAAACGGCCTTCGCTTGATTCAATTTGTGCTTGTTGTCTAAGAACATTTCGTTGTTGGCGACCACCTGCTTGATTACTAGCAAATTCTTGTAATGCACTAGCTATTCCTGGGCTTGCTCCAGTACTACGTATCAAATCCATAATATTGACGCCAGGCCGCTTTGCTAATTCTTTGTATGCTTGTGACTCACCTTGTGCTTCTTTAAGATATTTTTCAAATTGCTGAATATTTTGCTGTAAAACCGTTATAACAGGCCCAAAAGCATTAGTTCTTGCAGCAACCGATGCTTTAGGGTCGCCTGGTTCTCCTCCTGCGGCTATATTAAGTATATCCATTTTTGATCTAGCTTCATTAATACTGCGTTCGTATTCTAAAGCTCGTCTCTGTGCGTCGGATTCTTTAATTGTAGCAATTAACTGTAAGTTTGTATCAATTAAATTAATTTGAGTATTAATTTCCTGTACTTTTAGTTGTGCTACACGTTCTGCGGCCTCAGGTAAAAATTCTGTAATTTTTGAAAGACTATATTGTTGATATTGTGTAGCACCTTTAGCAAGCGTAGCTTGAATAATATTTGAAAAGTACTGAGTATATTTACCTATAGTTTGTGGTATGCTTTGAATAAATTTATCCGCCTCAGCTCTAATACCTTGCTGATATTTTTGGGCTTTAACGGATTCATCTAATATTCTGCCAGTTAAATCTTGCATTTCATTACGTAAATCTTGAGCCTTTTGACTACTAGCAAACGGCCCGTCAGTTCCTAATTCAGCAAGTTTCTCTCCTGCTATACTGCGTTTCTTTATTAGATCATCTCTAATTTTCGAACTATTACCAAGATCAGTATTTAATTGTCTAATTGACATTGCTGCTTGCTGTAATTCTTGCTGTTGTTCACCACTAAAAAATGGTATAGAATTCATTTTATCAAGTAGTTGTAGTATTCCGCCTAAATTTTGCTCTATATTTGGGCTAGCTATTAATTTTGAAAAATCACCTAGACTTTTTGTAGCATCAATAACAAATCTTGTAAGGGGATCATTTATTGCATATTGCTGCATAAATCTTTGAAAAGACTCGTCTGTTTTCTTTAAGCTCTCAGTAAAGTTCTCTTGTTCTCGCTGTGCAACTTTTAATCGATCAGCGTATTCCTGCCATGCATCAGATAAATAGGTAATAACTTTACTATTTGGACTTAATTTTTTAAGAGCAACTACTACTTTATCTATATTTTGTGAAGGATCTTCAACCCCTAGAATTCTCCCATATTTAGCTAGCGTATCTAAACCCATTGAAGTTCTAGACAATGCGTCTATTTGTTGAACTATAGAGCTAGAAATATTTGTCATGGCTCGTTGGTCTATGCCCTGACCTACTACCATTTTTAGACCTTCCCAGATTTTTTCAAAAATATTTCCGCGATTGTCTAACTCGCTATAAGCATCGCTAGCAGCTTTACGCATATTTTTTAAACTATCGGCTAATCCATTAACAGCATTTGCTTGTGCACTTATTGAGGCGCTTTCAAATATTCTGCTAGGAGCTTTGTCAAATATTGCATTAACAGTGTCTTTTAAATTTTTAATACTAGCTAAGTTATCGTCTATTGTTTTATCAAATTTATCTAGGGCTTCTGTAGCTTTGGCAAAATAACTATATAAACCACCAATAGTAGTACCTACAATTGCAATAATTTGAGCCCAGGTACCAAGAAATCCAACTGCACTGGCTAATGCTTGCGTAACTATTTTTATACTACCAACCAAACGAGTTGTTCCTGCTCTAAAAGCACTCATTTTATCAACAGTATACTCAAAAGTATTTCCTGTTTCTTTACCTGCGTCGTCTAATTCTTTAATAATTTTAACTTGCGGACCACTTCTAGCTTTTGCTATATCGTCATTCAATTGCTTCCAAGCTGCTCTAACACCTAGTAAACTTGTGGTTGCGGCCGCATTAGAAGTAATTTCTGCACTTCTAGCTCTTTGATTCTCTTGCTGTACTTGATAAAATAAACGTCCAGTTGTTGTTAGTAAACTTTGCTGACTATTATAGTATTTTTCCGCTGCCTGTCTACCGGCTTCATAATTTTGTGCTTCTTTATCATATTCCCGTTTAGCATCTGCTAATTCTCTATATAATCCCGCAACTTTTGTTTGACGTTTTCCTAATTGATCAAGTGTTGCTAAATCTGTAGCTGTAATTTCGGCTACAGACTTTTGTAAAATACCTTGTACTACTGTTTGACCTTCTTTAGATCTACTAGCTTTAGCAATGCGTTCTGCTCTATCTTTTGCTAATGCCTCTAACCGCTGTGTGGTTGCTTCCCAACGCATACTTTCTGCTTCTGCACCAGCATCTGCAGCAGCTTTTCTTAAACTAACCTCTCGCTTTAACACTTTTTCAACCATTAAAGCGCGTTTAGTAGCAGCTTCTACAGCTTCTTTAGCACTATCTCTCATTGCTTGATTAAAGTTAGCTATTGCTGGTAATGCTTGTTTTGTTAGTGAAATAGCAATACCAGCTAATATAGCTGCTAGTGCGGTTGGGCTCTCACTAAGTAGTTTAATTAAAGGAGTTAATGTTTTATTTATTAACTCTAATCCAGCTTGTGCTACATCTTTTAAGGTAGCTAATAACTTGCTATAAGGATTTGCTTCTAGTTTTATTGAGCTAAATTTATCTAAGCCTTCTTTAATAACTGCATTAGCAAATGCTTGACGACGTTCAAAATCTGTTAGCTGACTAGCACTTTTGCCTATGCTAAGTGCATACTTTTCTGTAGCGGGACCAATTTTTGTAAATAATCCAAGTTCGTCTAATAATTCTGGCTCTAATTTAACTATACCACGTGTTAAACGAGTTATACTATCTACAACATCTCTGCCAAGTGCTTGTGATACATTTTTAGCTACTAATCCTACGTCTTGTAGTTGTTGTGCACTTAATCCAGCACTAGTTGCCATAGCCGTAGCTTCCATTGCTTCACGCATACTAATAGCATAGTCTGTAGTAGCAACTAAATTTTTACTAATATTTACAAGTGCTATGCCACTTTGTGCACCTAGTTGCTCCATACCACGTACCATGTTTGTAGTATCCATAGCCTTACTAAGCTGCTGAAATGCGGCTGTTACAGCAAATATATTAGCAGCAAATGTAGCATACAATCTAACTAAACCGCCAAGGCCTTGTGCTTCTTTGGCAAAATCGCGACCAGACGCACCCGTGCCCATAGCAAGCGCACGTGTGGCTCCATAATCTACAGATTCTTGTTTATAAGCAGCACGTCTTGACTGCTGCATTAATTTTTCTGAACGACTTAACTCATTGTTATACTCTTTGGCATCTTTAGTACGCTGTTGCATACTTTTGCTTTTATCGAGTACCTTTAAGTCATATTCTAATGTTTTTCCGGCCATAACTACTCCAGTGGAGTTAAATTTCCAACACTGCCAAATTGTTAGTTCAATTATAACACTAAAGCTAGTGTATGTCAAACCAAAATATTTTGAGTAATAAAAAACCCGCTAGGTTTTAGCGGGTTTTTCTTGTTTTTGATTTTGCCTAATATATTCAATACGCACACTATCTAATAGGTGTATAATTTGCAGGTAAAATCTTTTATCTAAACTGTCTACTTCATATACGTCAAACAGGTCTAGGATACCATTTAAATTTTTACCTAAATAATTTCCACCTATAAATTCCCACTCGTCGCGTAAGATTCCGTATATGCTAAGTAGCAGCTGTACTTCTGGATAGAAGTCAGTTATTTCAACAGGTAATTCATCTTCGTTTGGCTCAGTACCCATTTGCTCGCACATTTCATAGTACTGCTCCTTGGTCATGCCTAAACTACCATTAGCCAAGTAACTTTTAAATTTAGCCTGTATTTCTTCTAGCTGTTCTTGCTGAAGTTTCCCAGGTCATTTACCCTGTCACTAACAAAATTGTCAAAATCGCTGCTTGATTTCATTAGTAGGAGTGCGTTATCTTTGGAAAAACCAAGTTCGTCGTCTGGATCAAACTGTGATACATCAACAGGTGCTAATAGATTAATATACTTAAACTTTAATCCTGTCCAACCCTTAATAGCTGCATCGCAGTATAGTTCTAAGAATAAATCTTCATTAAATTCTTCGGTTGTTTGACGACCCTTAAATATAGTTTTAGTTGCGCGCTTTCTAAGATTAATTAGTGTTTCACGGCTTACATAACTCAACTCTAATTTAAAATCTGGAAAACCAGGGTACTCAACTGTAACTGTTTTACTTGGTACTAATAGTGATTTTAGGCTAATATCCTGTGCCATGTGTTTCCTGCGTTATAAATATAATTACTCGAAAATTTGGTGCCGGCGTAAACCGGCACCTGCTGTACTATTAAACTGCTACGCAGTTATAAGTAACCTTAAGTTCGTTGTCTTTTTCAATGTCGAAAGTATTGGTAGTAGTATTATAACCTTGTGCTGTAAAGTTAATAGTTGTACTAATAACTTGTTCAGTATTAACAGTAGGAATTTGCAACACTGCTGCTGGTACATAGAACTTAACATAAGTACCGCTAGTGCCGCCCATGTCGAATTCAATAGCAAAGCTAGGCTCAACATCTGTACTACTACTGGCTAATAAATCCTCTAGTAGTTGTCCACTTGTTTTGCTACTAGCTGCTGTGCCACTCTTTAAGTAAGCATTGAATGTACCCGTTACACTGCGTGTACCTGTGTAATAAGTAATTGGGATATTTACTTGACCTAGGTTAGCTGGTGTAATATACGTAATATTATTTGCTAGTGTAATTGATCCACCTGTAATAGCGAATTTATAATCATCAGTTGTTCCTGCAATAGTATCATCTAGTGCAAGTACACTTAATTTATTAGTAATATATCTGCCATCTACATTTTTAGCCATAGATTTATTAGTGCTTGCTCCGGCCGCCTCATGCACGACTACCTCTCTAACTTTTGCTGTGGCATCACCTGTTATAGCTGTTCCGCTGTGAACAAAAAGCTCATTAACAGCAGGTGAGGCATCTGCACCAGCTGCAGTCCAGCCAGCTGCATTAGTTGCACCCAAGTTAGAAATTGCATATGTGCGACCTAAAACCATTGCAGAAGCTAATATTTCTCTATTACTAAATGCAATTTCTCCGGCGCTAGCGGCATCAACTACTAAGTTACTAATTGCTCGAATCAGTGTGCCTTTACCAGCCCACTGAATAGCAGCGATTTGATCAATACCAAAGTCAACAGTAGCTGTATCCATAGCACAGTTATCAATAACATATACTTGGTCGCTAAATGCAATAATTAAGCCAAAAGCTTGTAGTTGATTTTTATTACTAGCTGCTAGAATAAATTCGGCCGCACTACTAGACTCATACCAAGCTGTTGAACCTTGAGTACCTACTACTCCACCAGAAGCACTACCTATAGCTGCTGAACTAGCAAAAGCGTTCCATAAAAATCGCTCTTCACAGGTTACTAAACCACCACTAGGGTATGCTCCACCGGTTCCACCACTTTTCTTGTAGGGGCGTACATAAGTACTAAAACTAAAATCAACTGGTTCTAGGGCAGTGTTAAAGCTGCGCTGACCACGATTAGGTGCATCACCAGTTTCACTAAGTGTAACTGTATCGCTGGTAGTATTTTGTGTAAAGGTTAGTCCCTCTAACACCTGAATTTCAAATGTATTACTAGTAGTAAATCCATTACTACTATCTGATAATTTTATACCGCTAGGTGTATAGCCTAGTCGAACGTTACCAGCACTGTCTACGTTTGTAGTAAAGAAAACTCTACTATTACGAATTAAATTAACTGCCATAGTCATTCCTTTTAAGTTGTAACGCTTGGCACGTCTACTAGACTTTTATCTGTGTCGATGCCTCACACGTTATTCAAGTGCATATCGCACCTGTAGATTGATCTCACCGACACCATAAGGTGCTAATAGACCTTCGTCAGTTGTTATCTGTTGTATTAGTATTTCTGTTGTTGATAAATTGTTGTCCACGTCGTATACTAATTCTCTGTTGCTGTCAATACAAGTTTCTAGATCTTCAAGCAGCTGCTCTAGTAGCTCAGGAGCATTTTCTTCATCTTTGACATATGCTTTAATGCTAACCGCTAAATAAGCCCACTTAAAGTCGCTGGGTAAGTATTCGCGTGCTTCACTGCCTGGTGTCATATATACACTGGGAAAATCTTGTATTTCATCCCAGAATTTTAACTTGGCATAACTATTGTTATATAGATTGGTTTTATAAGGCCCAGTACCATCTATACTTTTAAACGCTGTAGCCAGGGCCCTGACTATACTTGCTCTTTTACTCATACTAGTTGTGCCCTTAATCTATTGCCGACTATTTGGGCTGCTATTTGTCTAATTGACCTGCTAATTAACAGTTTAGGGTCTCTAGTTCTAGGCAGTTCTTGTCGTCCACCACTGCTAAAAGTAGCATATGGATTGCGCATATAACTATAAAATGCTGTTATCATGCCTTGTCTGCTACTACTTAATCGCTCTACCTTGACGCTTTCTGCAAATCTGCCGCTGCGTAGGTTAAGTATATCACGTCTACCGCCAGTACCCATATTTTGTTTTATGGTTTCTACTAGTCTTAGGTCTAGTAGTGCTTGTAAGCTTACTAGATTATCTGCTGCTAGGCCAGGTTTATAGGTTTTGCTGGCAGGTATTTTGATAGCACTAGGTACATTAGGTTTTACAAATTTGGGTTTAGTGCCATTTAAAGCTATAGCAAAGCCTTTAGACTTTTTAGCAATTACATTGCTTGTACCAGTTAAAATATAGCTAGAAAATATTTCGTCTATATCTTCTTCCAAACTATTTGAAAATCCTAACTCTAGTAGTAAGTCTAGTATTTCGTTACCTAGCTTTCCTTCTATTAATGAGCCATACTTATACTGATTTTCTAAACGCTCTTGTATAATAACTACTACAGCTTGTGCACCTATTAAAAAATTTTTTACATCCTTGGATAGTGTGGCCTCTACTTGCACACCATATGAGCTATCTCGATATAACTTATTTTGTATTTCTTGAATCTTACCACCAAATTGTTGCAATTTAGCGGCATTTTGACCTGCACTAATAGTGTTTACTTCTTGCAGTAACTTTTTTATACGCTCACCTAGTGGGCTTCTGCTTAAGCTAGAATTAGGTGCTAATATGTGCCCTATGTCAAAACCTTTTTTGCTTTCAAAGCCTTTGTAAGCTGCTGCAGCTTTAGGGTCGTCCTTGTATTTTTCAAAGAAAATTAGTTTAGTTAGTTCTTTATTTAAAAAATTCCTAAACAGACTATCATAGGTAGTATCATAGGTTTTAAATAGTAGTCCTATGACTTTTTCGTTTTCATAAACAACTGCAGGCGTAAAATCTGCTATAGTACTTGTACCTAGTGGAGCAAAAACTCCAGTTGATCCTGCAAACTCTGTACCAGTGCTAGTTATTTTGATTTTATTTTTATAGGTATTAGTTTGCTTTGCGACAAACTTAAGTATTTCATCTCTAAAATTTTCTAGAGCTGCTTGACCTTGTATGTCTTGGTCTTGCCTGTCCTCTTTAATAATATTCCCTAAAGTTATCTCTAAGGCCTGTATATTAAGAGGAATAAAATGAACTGGTGTACGTAACAACTCTCGCTGTTCTGCGGTACTTATTGCTGCAAGCTGTTTTGCTACTACTCCTTGTACATCTTTTAAACTTTTTCTAGCCATTATGCATAATCCGCCGTGTATTGATCTAATACACGCTTAATATGTGCTGGAAAATTTGTACTAGCTACATACTGTATTTGTGTTACGTTAGGTGTTACATCGCGGTTTACGTGCACTGCACTGTTATTCTTTGAGTAGTATTCTACTAGGTCAAGTACAGCTAATTTAAGATCTTCTGGTACACTTTCGTATCCAGCTGTATAGGTTACGCGATAGCCTCGCATATACTCTTGAAACCAGCCACCATTGCTTATTGCTCTAACTGAATCTCCGTCTAATATCCAATCTGTAAATTTAATCAGATTAGTATATGTTTGGCCATAATTAGTACTTTTACTAACTTGAGTAACATTACTTACTGGAGTTTCTTTTAATATTAGTTTATCAAAACCACCATCAAAGTATTCTGTTTTTGCTTCGTCATAGTAGTCAGTAAAATTTCTGCGGCAGTAGGTTTTTACTAACTGACTAACTTTAGGAATTAATAGATCAATTTCAGCATCTTTATTGCTACTGCTAATTCCCAAGTAATTTTTATATTCTGCTCTAGTAATTAGGTCAGCCATAAATCCTCCTGTGTCTCTAAAGACTAGCACGCTAGGCTTTAGAGACAGGGCTCCAAAGAACCCTGCCTAAGTTTAATTAAACGTAACGAACTGCAACAACACCGCTACCTTCATTGCTTGTTAAGCGGCTCATAGCGATACGCATACTAGCAACGATAACACGGCGCTGGTTGATGACTTCGTCATCTGTGTCGATACGCATTGCACGATGGTTACCAACAACGAAGTTGCGTGGGTTAACCATAACGGCTAATGCATCGTTAGCAGCTGCACCTGTCATTTGTGCGCTAACAACAACTGGAGTTTGGGCGATTAAGCCAACTTGACCAGTAATTAGTGTGTTACGTGACTCACTGATCTTGTCTGTACTTTGGAAAGTAGCATCTTCTAGTAAGTCATAGTAAGCGGCCTGGCTAACGAACATGATTAGTTCGCTGGGCTCTAGACCCCAAACACCTAGTGCACGACGTGCAGCTTGGAATTGTGTAAAGGTTAGTTTACCACCAACTGCAACTGTAGGACTTGCACTAGCAGCACCATCATAATATGCTAGACCATTGATACCAGCACTATATGTTGTGGCACCAACGTCATTACCTAGGAGCATAGACTTGTCTAGTGTCTTAGCCATACGACGTGTGATTGCATCACGGATAATAGGTACTAGAGCGATAAGGCCATCTTCCTCTTCTTCAAAGGCGATGTATTCCTTAGTAGCTAGTTTAGCGCTGCTGATTTCAATGTCTTTTAGCGCATGTGTACGAGCTGTACCACTGCTAGCTGCAGCACCAAAATCGCTATTTGCTACCCAGGTTGCATCAGCACCAGCATCTGGATTGATAGGCAGCTTCATAAAAGGCTGTGGCATTGCAATCTGACGGATTGTACCAGCAACAACTAGCTGACGACGAATCTCGTTTTCCATGTTGGTACTAACTTCTAATTCCCAAGTTTGACTTGGTAGGCGAACTGCACCACCTGCTCCACCGCCGCTACCTGCAGCACCAGCTGTACCACCACTAGCGTACTTTTGTACTAGGCTCTTGGCATACTTGGTTTCTTCGATAGGCTTTTTAGTGATCTTGCTGATAAACACAGCAGCTTCTTTTTCTGCATATGTAGCACCACCATCACCGCTCTTAACATCACTAAACTGCATACGGCTCTTTTGAATAGCTTCCAACTCAGCAGCTTTCTCACGTAGTGCACTCTCTAGGCCTTCTAGGGCGCTCTTGTGGCTTTCGGCTTGCTCGGCTAAGCGCTTTTCAACTTCAGCTAATAGCTTTTCTGCACCTGTGTCAACTGTTTGAACTGCGCTAACAGCAGCCTTAATTTTAGCTTGTAGCTGTGCTTCTTCATCGGCTTTACGCTGCAATTCTTCAGCAGCTTTAGTTTGAGCCTCTACAACAGCGCGTGCTGTTTCAGCAGCAGCCTTAGCAGCAGCGTCGGCCAATAATTTTTCTAACTCTTTTGGATCCATGTTCCATTCCTTTTTGGTTTCGCTATTTGCGTTTGTAGAGGACTCTAGCCCTTTAGCTGATTCGCTAACATCTGCAAATTGCTGTTTAAATAACTCGAACTCTTGGGCACTATCAAATGCCTTGGCTAAACTAAATAATGTGTTTTGATTTGCAGGTACACTAACTACACTGATTTCGTGCAGTTCTAGATCTTTAATCATAAAGGTTTCACTGGCCTGCTCATACTCAGCATCCTTGACCCTAAACCCAATACTAAATGCGCTTAATATACCCTTTTTGATCAACTTGTAAATATCGCCAACTTCACTGGGAATCTGTGCTTTAATCCACAGTCCATGCTCATCAGCTTTATAATCAACCATTTTGCCAATTGGCATTGTGTGATTATGATATGCTAAGATGATTGGATTCTTCAGGTAGTTTACCATACCTGACTTCCAAACTCCTGCTGGCACTACATCGCCTTGACGATCCCGATCATTAGTAGAAGCATAACCTTCAATCATGATACTGTCATCGTCCTCGCCGGCAGCCTTGGCAGTAAACTTGCTGTCAAAATAGAGTACTTTGTTTTTTATATCCATCTTACTCCTCTTAGTTGCTAGGCCTACCACCCTCTGATGGATTGGCTGCTGAACCTGCAATGTTAGCAGGTATTCTTAGGGTATCATTTCCAGCTATGGTTGGATACCTTAATTCTATTCTGGCTTCGTTAGGAGTTATAACGCCGCCGTTAACTAGTGTGCTATGATAAGCTGCTACGTCTTTTAATTCTGGCTGTAGTGCACTGACATTATTGGTTACTTCTGCCACGTCATATCCAAAATATCTTTCCACTGCGGAAACATATAACCTAACGATTGGCAGTACAGTTTCCAGGTAAAATAGTTTAAGATTAGGGGCAATGTTAGCATTGTTACCACCCTGCAATAATATAGGCGGTACACCTATGGTTGTCATTACGCGCTCGCTGTGGCGTGCAATAGCTTTATCAAAGTCTAGGTCTTGAAAGTCATTGTCCTGCAATTTAACAGGCTTCAATCCACTATCTAGAATAATTGGGCGACGTCCACCACTGCGCGGATTATATCGCTGTGCCCAGTACTGATAGGTTTTTTCTTTAGCAGCTTGTGACAGTGTATTTTCTGTGGTTAGTGCCATGCCAAATATAGCACCATTTTTAAAGAAGTTTTGCTGAAACTCGTGCATGTTCCATAGTGTATCTATACTTTGACGCGCAGCCGATAACCTGCTCTGCCCGCGATAGATACTCTCCGAATTTACATCACGAAAGTAGAATACTTCACTCTCGCGGAACAAAATTTCGCCATTATACTTATAGCCACTAATAAACGTTTTGCTGTCAGTTAATATTTCCACATTTTCTGCTGGCAGGTGATACATAAATGTACCATCAAAATGCACAAAGGCATTGCCGTCTAATAAGAAATCTGTGAATAAACTGCGGCGAAACTCCTGTGCACTCTGATAGGGATTTGGTCTAAAGTTAAGTAGTGTGTTTAGGGTCTTTTGACGTAATCCAGCTATTACACCTTCATGTTGTTTGTCTTTTATATCGTAATCAAGGCTAGCGCAAGCGGCAACTACCTTGTTAACACTAGTGTTTACACAGTCTATATCACGAAAGTAGAATCTATAGCTTATAGGCTGTGTACTACCTACACTACTACCCTCCCCTTCACTAATGCGTATTTGAGCAGGATTTAGTTTTTCAACTACCCACTCACGTAATCTTTCTAGTACCATCTAAGTCCCCTGTGAACTGTGCAAAATAGGAGCCATAGCTACTACCACGAAAATCTTGCTGACCACTTAAATATTTATTACGCTGCAATTCTATCCATTGCTGTTGTTTAGGTACAGAGCTAGGTATTGGTGATTTACCATAAATTCCATGCAGTTGTACATGATGTTTGTTACACAAGGTAAAAACTAGATCATATATTTCCACACGGTGCTCTGCAATAAACTCATCACGAATTGCTAGAACTTTTTCATCAGTACTAATATCATAACCTTTTTTATTTACCCACGCTTCTAATAAATATGTAAGGCTGTGTAGATGATGTAATTCAAGTTCTTTTTGGCTTTCACAAATATAGCAGTGAGATTGCTTTTCATATGCGCTTTTAGCTTTGTCTCGTATATGCTTTATTGGTATACGTTTATTAGTATTTACTGCCATAAAATATTATTCCACGATTTTAGCTATTATAACTTAAAAGATACAAAAATGTCAAGTAGTAAATTTTACTTTGCTACTAATAAAATTTACTACTTGAAAATTTTTAATCATTCCTGTAAAATGGATTATATAAACTTTTTAGAGGACTAGTACAATGACAGTTGGCATTTATAAATTAAATTTTTGTGGAACTAATAAAGTATACATAGGGCAATCTATAGATATTGAGCGCAGATATATTAGCCATAAAACTTCGCTAAAAAATCAAAAAAGCAGAAAAAAATTACAGCAAGCTTACAATGAATTTGGTATGCCAAACTTAGAAATTTTGGTTGAATGTACTGTTGATGAATTAGATTCTATAGAAGAAGAAGCTATTGCAATATATGATTCTGTAAATAATGGGTTTAATGCTTTTAAAAGTTTTACAAATAGACAGGATTTATATGGTGAAAATGCCGGCAACGCAAAATATAGTAATGACTTAATTATAGAAGTTTTTCACTATCTTGTAGATAATAAATTAACTCATAGAGAAATTATAGAAATAACAGGTATTAGCCGCGGAGCATTAGCAGATGTTTCTAGTGGCGCATCACATAGTTGGTTAAAAAATTTGTATCCAGCAGAATATAAATTACTTTTAGAGTTAAAGGGTACTAAGAGAAAGGTTGCGAAAAATATTAAAACTACAGGTTATCCTCAAATAATAAGTCCTGATAATATTATTTATGACATTAAGCCCAGTCTTAGGGGTTTTTGTAGAGAGCATAATTTAAACCACGGCTCATTAGGCGAAGTATTGCGTGGACATAAAAAACAATACAAAGGCTGGAAAGTACCCTATACTACATAACTGTATAGTGCATAACGAACAGCATCAGCCATGTGACTGTACTCGTTGTGTTTAGGACGTTCACGCGCTAAATTTTCGCGGTTATCCCACTGATAAGCATCTAGCATAGCTATAACGTGGTGACAATTTCTGTGTACCCTAAATCTGCCTTGCTGGACTAGTGTTTGCACGTATGCAATGCCTGCAAGTACGTCTTTTTTAGCTTTAGTAGTAGCAATATCGTAGTTGTAAGCTAGGTCAGCAGCAAATTGTGCTGCTGCACTATCAATAAATACAGTTTGTATACTCCAACTATCTATCATTCTATGAAAATGTTCGGCATGTTCTCTAGTAGTACGCTCTGGCTCCAAATAATCTTCTACAGCATAAAAACAGTCGGTATTATAGTCGTATATTATGTTAACCCAGGCAGTGGCATCCTTGTATCCTACATCTACACCAGCAATAGCTTCACCGCGCAGGTCTGGTAGTTGGTCTAGGATATACTCAGGCTTAAACCCTTCATAAATTTGGCCTAAGTAACTAGTAAAACTTGCCATATATTCCTGCTCAAACTCCGACTTCGACATGGATCTACGTGCTTCATCAACATCCGACTGTGCCATGCGGCTATTCTCCGAATAATCTGCCTGCAAACTAACCCACTCTGGAAAGTTAGGGTCAAATCCACGCGACCAGAACTTTGAAAACCAGTTGTTTTTACCACGTGGTGTGCTAATAAATATGGCTTTTGCCGATGGTTTGTCTAGTGTAGGGCGTAAGGCAATGTTAAATGCGTCCTCGCCATGCTCACTAAGTGCAGCCTCGTCGAATATTATAAGGTCATAACTACGACCAACTGTTGAATCCACTGTGCTAATAGATCCCATTCTGATAGTTGATCCATTGCTGAGCTCAATAATCTTGTCCTTGAGGTTATCACGGGTTACTTCCAGGTCAAAATGCTTGATTAACCTACGCTGCAGCTCAAAACTGATTGCACTCAAATTATAGTTAGGGCTAATGATAAGTACATTACTGTTGGGTACTAGTGTAACCAGCTGACCTATAACATTGGCTATGTATGTTTTGCCCAATCGTCTGGCAAGTGCAGCACAGATAAACCTATACTGTGGATCATTAACACTATTGATTAGTGCGATTTGGGGCCTGTTGATGGTATCGTATAGATTTAAGAGTCGTAAGTAGTTGTCGATAGGCAGTTTGATAAATCGCTTGGTAGGATCAAACTCCTTAATGTACTCTGTTTCTACGTTATTTCTGCTTACTACGAGCATGGATGAGTTCCGCTAGTG